>ULYE01015366.1_pt1 | contig 26977 bp, 20 predicted proteins | sample 1961921 | NCBI WGS metagenome assembly ULYE01 (sample SAMEA4835856, study PRJEB28245) | human gut metagenome | biome: gut microbiome; material: fecal sample | place: Denmark | collected 2008 | reverse complement strand
ATTTCGGATGAACCTTATTTAATTTAATGACAACGACTGATTTCCATTAAAATATCCCTTGAAAATCAGCCATTTACAAAGCTCCGTGAAAAAGGACCCCTTTTGCATTGTAAAAGGACTCGTTTTGCCTTCCAAAAGGACTCCTTTTGCCTCCTAAAAGGACCCCTTTTGAAGTGCAAAAGGACTCCTTTTGAAAATCCGGCGGATTTCCCCTCCCTCCCACCTATTTATATATATCGAATCAAAATGAAATAAAAATACATATTTTTTGTGTAAACAACCAAAAAAGTGTACATTTGCAGACGTATATTAGTATATTCTTCCAATAGGCAGTATTCTACTAAAAACAATAACTAATAATCAATATTTTGTAATGACAAAAAAAATTATCATGGCGTTGGGACTTCTATGTTTGTCCAGCGTTGCATCATTTGCGCAGAACAAGCGCACCGTATTGAGCGCCACTATTGATGGCTACAAGCGTGACATGGTTTATTTCGACTGTGTACAGAGTCCGTTCATCCGTCAGGAGTTCCACGCCAACCCAGGCGAGGAGCACGTGTATGCGTTCGATTCCGACCGCCTTGTTTCCATGATAATCAACGGCCGCACCACTGTGCTGCTCATGCCGGGCGACAGTCTGCACGTCGACATACAGTATCAGGGCAAGATGGTGAAGGAGTTGAAGTTCTCCGGCTCGAAGCAGGCAGTAGCCGACAACCAGCTTTATGCTGCCGTAGCCGACTATCGTCGCTCCATACGCTACAAGTCGCAGCTGCTGGCGTGCGCCGTAGTAGACGTTAAGCCTGCCGACCGTATAAGCGATTCGAAGAAACTCCTCGACCAGACCCGTCAGCTCGTAGCCCAGTCGAAGGGCAAGGTGGCAGACGACGTAGTGAATTACGTATCGGCCGAGAGCGAAGGACTGGCATACACATCCTTCGTAGAATATCCCCCGATGTATGAAGAAACCCGCAAACTGCCCATCGCCCAGCAGGGCATAGGCGACTACTGGAAGCTTATGGACGGCAACAAGCTGCGCACCGACGCGGCATCGTTGAGCTGTCCCGACTACTGCTCGTTCCTTCTGCTCAACATGGCTTACACCAAGAGCAAGCAGGCACACGAAAAGGGCGAGACCTATCAGCGTCCCGACAAGATTGAGGACATGTTCGAGCAGTTGGCAGCGTTCTACGACGGAGCGTGCCGCGACGCAGTTTTGTATTCCATTATCACCAATTACATACAGGGAGGCAAGGACATAGAACGTGTAGAACCCCTCATCAAGCAGTTTAAGGAGAAGTATTGCGTAGACAAGCGCCATGCTGAAATCATAGAAGCTATAATGCAGTAATGCCTCAAAGAATAATTTAATCGATTATATAAAAAGTATCCATGAACAAGAGAGAGTCTTTATTGAAGTGTGGACTGTGCGCCATGCTTTTAAGCGGGGGACTACCCCTGCAGATTCTTCCGCCCTCTACCGCAACGGCGCAGAATGTGCGCCCGGCGGAAGACGGATGGAAAAACGACCCAGTGACATTGCGCATCAGTAATGAGACGTTGGGAAATGTGCTCAGCAAGGTGGCAAAATCGGTGGGAGCCGACCTGGTCTTCCAGGGTGTCACGCTTGTAGGAATCAACGAGTTGACAACACTCAACGTTAAGGACAAGCCCCTCGACAAGGTGATTGGCGAGCTTATAGGCAACCAGAACGTACGCATAGTATATCAGGGCGGCCATCGTGCCATTATCATCTCGTCATATGAGAAGCATGAAGACAACGCCCAGTCGTTCGTAATAGGCGGCGTTGTAGTGGGCGGCGACGACCAGCAGCCCCTCATCGGAGCCACCGTATCGGTGACCAACGGCACCAAGGAGAAGGGACGCACGGGATGTATCACCGACGAGAACGGTAAGTTCAGCTTGCGCGTCAACCGCAAGTCGTCTATCAGCATATCTTATTTGGGATATGAAACCAAGTCAATCCAGATACTTCGACCCAACCGTAACATGAACATAAGCCTCGCACCCAGCGCAACCAATATGGACGAGGTGGTGGTTACGGGTATCAGCCGCCGCAACAAGAAGAGCTTTACAGGTAATTATGTATCGGTAAAGGGCGACGAGTTGCGCAAAATCAATCCTAACAACATCTTGAAGAGCCTCCAGTTCTACGACCCCAGCTTCAAGGTGAGAGAAAACAATTCAAACGGTTCCGACCCTAACGCGCAGCCCGAATTCCAGATGCGCGGCGACCAGTCGCTGGGTTCTACATCGAGCATGAACTCTATGGACCTGCTCCTCGACAACGTGTCGAGCCGACCCAACACTCCGCTCTTCGTGCTCGACGGCTTCATCGTGCCTATGACGCGCATCCTCTCGCTCGATCCGGAGCGCATCGACGAGGTGACAATCCTCAAGGATGCCGCCGCTACAGCCATCTACGGCTCTAAGGCGAGCAACGGCGTCGTCGTAATATCTACCAAGGTGGCTCCCGACGGAGCACTCTCGGTCAACTACAACGGTACGATGACACTCCAGTCGCCCGACCTTACCGACTACAATATGATGAACGCTGCCGAGAAATTGCAGGCAGAATGGATGGCAGGCGTATACGACAAGAACAGCGTGACAAGCATGAACCGCTACAACACATTGCGCCGCAACGTGCTGGCAGGTGTCGATTCCTACTGGCTCTCGCAGCCCTTGCGCACAGCAGTTCAGTCGCGCCACTCGCTCACAGCAGCCGGTGGTACCGATATATTCCGCTACAGCCTGGGCATCAACGCTGGCTTCCAGCCCGGTGTGATGAAGGGTTCGTCTAACAATACCAAGGGCGTTGACTTCACCATGAGCTACCGCAAGCAGCGCGTAACGGTGGGTGCCAACATCAACCTGACCGAGACATCGGGCAACAACTCGCCCTATGGCGACTTCTCGGCATTCAGCCAGGCCAACCCCTACTATCGTATGACCAACGACGACGGCACTTACGACCAGATACTCGACAACTTCACGGCAGCCGGAAGTACCACCGTGACCAACCCGCTGTACAACTCCAACATCGGCATCAAGGACCTGCAGCGCAGCCTGAGCATTGCCAGCAGCCTTAACTTCGAGTATATGATTCTCGACAACCTGCGCCTCACCGAGTCGTTGCAGTACACTCGTGGCACCGCACGTACTGAGAAGTTCCTTCCTGCCGACCACACCAGCTTTGCCAACGAGACAGACAAGACGCTGAAGGGTAGTTATAGCAAGAACACGGGTGAGTCGACTTCGTGGTCGAGCAACTTGGGACTGAACTACAACCTCCCAATCAACAAGCACCTCATCAGTATGCTTGCCAACTGGACCGTTAGCGAAGACCGCAACAACTACGTCAACCTCTCAGCCACAGGCTATCCCGACCGCCACATGGACGACTTCATCTTCGGCAACAAGATGTCGACCAATCCGAGCGGATCGGAGTCGCTCTCGCGCTCAATGAGCTTCATCGGACAGGTGTCGTACAGCTACGACAACCGCTATTCGTTCGACTTCAACCTGAGCGAGGAGAACTCGTCGCGCTACGCCAACAACAGTTTCACCCCGTTCTGGTCGACCGGTGTACGCTGGAATGCCTATCGCGAGAAGTGGCTCGAGGGCCGTATCTCCAACCTCGTGTTCCGCGCCACATACGGTATTACGGGCGAACAGAGCTCTAATCCTTACGAGACTCTGGAGTTCTACACCTTCACCAACACCATGAAGCCCTACAATTCGTTCGCTTCACTGGGTGCCGTACTGCAGGGACTTAACAATCCCGACCTCAAATGGGCTAAGACCGACCAGTTCAGTCTGGGCGTAGACATAGGCTTCTGGAAGAACCGCATCAACGCCACATTCAACTATTACAACAACATCACACGCCAGATGATGACACAGTACGACCTGGCTCCGTCTACAGGTTTCAGTTCGCAGAACATCAACGCCGGCGAGTTGCAGAACCAGGGATTTGACGTGACATTGAACGTGATTGCCTACCAGAACATACGCAAGCAGCTCTACTGGACCATCAATGCCAATGCCAACCACAACAAGAACAAGATACGCAAGATATCGGCTTATCTGCAGAAGATCAACGAGCGCCAGCTCGCTTCGAAGGACGCTCCGCTCCCAGTGCTACAGGAGGGATATTCTACCACCACTTTGTTCACCGTACGCTCGCTTGGCATCGACCCCATCACGGGCAAGGAGGTGTTCCTCACACGCGACGGACAGAAGACATTCGAGTGGAACAGCAACGACAAGGTGCCCGTTGGCGACACCAACCCGAAGCTCAGCGGCACTATCAGCAGCTCGCTCAACTATAAGGACCTCAGCTTCAACGTAGGTTTCACATATAAGTTCGGCGGCATCGTGTACAACTCTACACTCGTTGACAAGATCGAAAACCGCAACATAGCCTACAACCTCGACCGCCGTGCCATGTCGAGCCGCTGGCAGAAGCCGGGCGACGTGACTTACTTCAAGAAGTTCTCGCTCGATGCCACAGCAAGCCAGACCGAACAGAGCACACGATTCATCATGGACGACGACGAGCTGAAGATGTCTACCATGAGCGTGGGCTATCGTATGCGCTACGAGAAGTTCAGCTTCCTGCGCAAGCTGAACATCGACGTGCTGGCTCTGAACTTCACTACCAACGACCTGTTCCGTATCTCGCGTGTCAAGATGGAGCGTGGACTCGACTATCCGTTCGCACGTTCGTACACTCTGTCGTTGTCACTCATTTTCAAATAATATATATAAGGTGTACACTATGAAACTGAAATCATTATATACGGGTGCTCTTGCATTGGCAGTACTGTGTCTGACTTCGTGCTCAGACTGGTTTGACGTGAGCCCTAAGACCAATATCAAGGCCGAGGAACTCTACGAAACTCCCGAAGGTTTTGAGAGCGCTCTTGCTGGTATCTACATCCTCCTGACCGACGACGACTGCTACGGTCACGACATGTCGTTTGGACTTATCGACCAGCTGGCACAACTTTACGACCGCATTCCCGACGGAACCACCGACCGCGAAGCCATCTATCAGTATACGCAGGAGTCGCAAGGCTATGGCACCAAGGCGCGCATGGCTGCCATTTGGGAAAAGTCGTACAACGTGATAGCCAATACCAACAACTTCATAAAGTGGCTCAACAAGAACGGACAGCGCGTGCTCAGAAACGAGCAGACACGCAATATGTATTATGGCGAGGCTTACGCCATGCGTGCTTTCCTACATTTCGACCTGCTGCGTGCATGGGGTCCGATGGATTATCAGGCTGGTAAGCAGAATCTGAGCATACCTTATCGTGTGGTAGCCGACAACAGCAAGCAGCCACGTCTTGCGGCTGAGACCATTGTGGGCAAGATTATCGACGATCTGAAGCAGGCTGAGCAGTATCTCGCTTTCGAGAAGAACATCAACCTTTCGGGCAACGAGCGCCGCTACAGATTGAACTATTACGCCGTGAAGGCTCTTCAGGCACGTGTATATTGCTATGCCGGCGATGCCGAGAATGCAATAAGCTGCGCCAATGAGGTGATAAACCACTGCGGACTTACGCTCCAGACGTCAAATTCCAACGACCCTGCACAGTTCAACGAGGCCCTCTTTGCCATCCACAAGTATAAGATGAGCGACCGTTTCTCTTCTTATTTCGCCGAAGGTCCCGACTTTACCACTCAGTATTGGATCAGTCTGCAGAACTACAAGCGCATTTTTGAGGCTGAAGGCAACGAGCGCGACGCCGACTTCCGTGCCCGTCGTGGTGCAGGTGTGTATGTTTACGACGGCGTAAGTCGCGTTATCACACGCAAGTATCTCAAGAACGACCAGAGCATCATCCCTCTCGTACGTCTTCCGGAGATGTATTACATCCTCTGCGAGATGTCGCCTCTGAGTGATGCTCCGCAATATATTAATAATGTAAGAAGCCATCGCGGCATCTCACGCTCCAACGCTTATAGCAGTTTCGCTAACGATGCGGCTCGCACAGCGGCTCTGAGCAAGGAGTATCGCAAGGAGTTCTATGCCGAGGGCCAGTACTTCTACTTCCTCAAGCATCATGGCATCAAGACACTCGACTATTCGCACGAGGCTAATACCGACGCCGTAGTCACCATGAACGAGCAGCGTTATGTGTTCCCATTGCCCGACCGTGAGAAGGAATATGGCTGGACTGATGAAGAATCAAACAACACTTCAAATGATTAATTATGAAATTACGTATCAATAAAACATACATATTGGGACTGATGGCAGTAGGTGCGCTCATGGCTTCTTGCAGTCAGGAAGACCCTACATTGTTTGGTGGTGAGTCGGACGGTTACTACTTCAACTACAATTCGGCTGACGACATGACAGCTACCATCAACTTTGCCGACTCTATCGTGACCAATCCGGAGGTGGGATATGTGCCTCTTAAGATCCGATTGCTTGGTCATCTGCCCGAGCAGACTACTTCTATCAAGCTCAAGGCTGAGCCGGTTGAGGGCTATGAAACGCCGCAGGTGACTCTGCCTACGATTGAAGTCAAGGCAGGCGAGTACGACAAGACGGTTGAGGTGGAAGTGGCTCGTCCAACTCAGGAGAATACTACCTATGCCGTGAAGATAACCTTCGAGCAGGCTGACAAGAGCATGAAGGACTTCAACAGCTTCGTCATCTATACCAAGGAGGTATATGAGCGTCCAGACAACTGGACTGACAGTTACTACGGCGAGTGGACTGCCGAGAAGTATAAGTTCATTGCCAAGACTCTGGAGAAGGCTGCTTTCTATAGCGACGACAGCTATACGCAGAGCAATCAGTACAATCCGCGTCTGATTTACGCTGTGCGCGATTGGCACAATGCTCATCCTACAGAGGCAATTCCTTATGATATTCCGTTTCTCGATGGCACACTCTTCTATGATGCCTATGAACAGCCTGAATATTGGGGCGACCTTCAGAACAAGTATTTCGGCAATTACGATGGTTATGGATTCGGTACATTGGCTTCGAGTCTAGGTGTAACCACTCAGAATGAGTATCAGGTGTTTGGTTCAACAGATGAGGCTGAGATGCAGAAATCCAACAAGCACGCTGTGCTGTTGATGCTTCAGAACTACAATAATCAGTTTGAACAAGGCTATAGCTATTGGAGATTGAACTCTGCATTCAGCGTTCCTATGGTTGAAGGGGTGAACTATGATGTTGTGGCTCCTGCATTCTGGACCAACAGTCTTACCGCTCCTATGATAAAGAAGTACTACGGCGAATACTCAGAGGCTAAGTATAAGAAGATGCTTCAGATTGCCAGCAGCAGTGTCGATGGCTTCAAGCCCTTCCAGTTGTTCCCCGTCAAGTTGATGTGGGACGATGCCAGCATGACAAATACGCCGATGTGGGACACTGATGCTAACTTCAATTGGACATATTTTGGCGAGCAGGTGATATACGAATTCTACAAGATATTCAAGCAGAAAGCCCCGAGTCTCTTCCCCGACGGCGTTACTGCTCCTGCGGCTGAACCCCAAAAAAAGCAATAACTTCAAAAAACAAAACAGAAGGATTATGAAAAATATAATATATGTAGCCATGAGTGCCCTGCTCCTCACATCGTGCTATGAGGACAAAGGCAACTACGACTACCGCTTCGACAGCATGAATCAGGTTGACATTAGCAATGTCAGCTACCAGCCTGAGGCTTACGAAGGCATGTCGGGAAAGGTTATCGAGGTGCAATTGCCCCTTACCGAAGACAAAGTGCAGCGTGTGGAGGCAAAGCTCTCGCAGACTTTGTCCGACAACTACGACAATCTCGACTTCACATGGTACACCTCTTATACTGCAAGCAAGACCGACCCGATGACCGGACGTCCAATCGTTGAGGCTGTGAAGGACACTCTTCACACCAAGGGTTATGTCGATCTCGAGTTCCCTGCCAACACCAATCGCGACTATGCGGTAATAATGGAGGTGAAGGACCGCTCTACCGACCTCGACTATTATGCCAAACTGAACGTCAAGACACGTCTGCTCTTCAAGAACAGTCTCTTCTTCCTGCATCAGAAGGGTGGCGAGACTTTCCTCGGCAACGTCGAGAAGATTGGTACAACGCTCGAAAGCCGCAGCAATGCTTACAAGACTGCCAAGCCAACCATCACCGACAATCCGTTTGCCGATGCCGTTAAGCTGGGCTATACGTCAACTCCTGACCCTGAAGTGAATGGTCTTATGGTGTTCCGTTCTAACGGACGAGGCAACACTTACAACGTGTTCAAGGCTTTGGATACATACAACGTACCCCTTGTACCTGCGGTTTCATCATCGTTTGTGGCAAGCCGTGTAATCAGCGTGGGCGACATTTCAAGATTTGCAGCATACAAGTGTCTGCTCTCACGTGACGGACAATTCTACATAGGCAAGTGGGCTCCGTTCTATACAGTGCCTGGTGAGGCTGCCGAGGAGTCGCTTCACCCCGGCGACTATCGCGTTACTGCCGCTACCGCAACTGAAAGTTACTACGTACTGTGGGATGCTAAGAACAATCGCTTTATCTATCAGTCTAATGGCGATTGGTTCCCATATCAGCTGAACGATTATGCACAGAATCCGCCGCATAGCTCACAGCCTGTGATGAATGCCAAGGTTGACTTCAGTTCGTTAGGAACTTTATCACCGGTAGGCAAGACTGCTGTGTATGGCTTTATAGCTTCGCACAACGAGTTCTTCCCCGATGCCAAGCCGCAGTTCATCTTCAAGGATGCCGACAACAACTTCTATCTCTACGAACTTACCCCCGTTGACGCTGGAGGCAAGAGCCGTGGCGGTGATGCAGGAGCATCGGAGAGCGCATTTACCATCACAGGTAAGATGCTCCCCGATTTCCATCCGGGCTCAAATCTGGCAAGCATCACCTACAATCCGTGGTTCTCTACCAACTACATCTTCTACGCCAAGGACGACAATGTGATACGTCACAACCTCTCTAACGGCGATGAGCAGGTGATATATACAGCTCCTGAGGGCTATACCGTTAGCGTAATCAAGTTCCGCACGGAAGATGCTGCGAGCAACAGTTCGGAATTCTGTAGCTTCGGCGAACTTGGTTTGTATCTCAGCATTGGTATGAACAAGGACGCCAACGGAGCTGTAGCCGAAATCAAACTCAATCCGGCAGCTGATGTCGACGAATCGTACAGCGTATTCTGCGATAAGGATTCAGAGGGCAATGCTTTCGGACGTATCCTTGATGTGCAGTTTGCACACGTTTGGTCATTCATTAAAGACAATCAATAATGTTACGTAATATTTCATTGGCACTGCTCGCTTGGGCGGGCAGTGCCTTCACCGCACAGGCTCAAAGCGACGTTGTCGTTAGTGGAAAGATTGAGGGTGTCAAGCAGGGACAGCTCCTGCTTGTGGCACAAGTAGGCGAAAACCGCATGGACACACTCGGTGTTGTCGACTTCAAGGCGCCTAAGTTCCAACTCAAGGCGAAAGTAAAGGAGCCGGTTATGGCACAGATTGTAGTGAAAGGCTATAGCGGCGGATTCAACTTCATTGCCGAACCCAACGCCAAGTACGACGCTTTTCTGTGCGACGGAGACGCTGCTTATATTAAAGGTGGAAAACTTCAGGACGAGTGGATGGCTTTCTCTAAGCGCTCGGCCGAACTTCATGCCGAGTCGAAAGCTATGCAGGCGCGTTACGACGCATTGCGTGCTGCCAACAAATTCCGCAGCGCCAGCGCCACAAACGACTCCTTGCGCACGCTCAACGACAACATCAATGCTGAAACTCAGGCTTTCCTGAAGCAGCACGACGACGTTATCGCTGCCTATACCTACAACGCCAACGCGCTGATGGCTGAACTCAACCTCGCCGACACGCGTAGATTGTACGACTCTATGGGCGAAGGTGCAAAGAATTCGCCCAGCGGTCGCATCATGCTCGAACGCATTCAGCGTATGGAGAAGGTGACTCAGGGACGCAAAGCACCCGACTTTACTCTGCCAGACCTCAATGGCAACATGGTGACTCTGAGCCAGGTGAAGGCTAAGGTGAAGATCGTTGACTTCTGGGCTTCGTGGTGTGGACCATGCCGATTGAACAATCCGTCGCTCAAGCGTATGTATGAGCAGTATCACGACAAAGGATTGGAGATTGTGAGCGTGTCGCTCGACAATGTCAAGGAGCGCTGGCTGAAGGCTGTCAAGCAGGATGGTCTGCCCTGGATCAACGTCAGTTCGCTCAAGGGATGGCAGTGTGAGGTGGCTCGTACTTACGATGTCAAGGCGGTGCCAGCCATATATATACTCGACGACGAAAACCATATCATCACCACAAACATTCGTGGTGAGGCGCTCGCGAACTTCCTTAAGGAACGACTCAAGTAATGATGTATATTCTAAAAACCAAATTTAAAACATAAAATGAAAACCAGAATCTTATTATTTGCATTGGCTTGCATGGGCATTATGCCAACTATGGCACAGACAGCACGCCGCTTCACCATCGACGGTGAGCTGACACGCGACTCGCTGCGCTATACTCCGCAGTCGATAAAGAAAGTGTATTTGAAGCATATTGTCAACGGTCAGGAGCTCATGATTGACTCGGCTGTGGTAAAGAATCGCTGCTTCCACTTCGAAGGAACTGCTCCTAAGGATGTTGAGGCTGCTATTATCACAGGCTTCGACAATGGTTCGGCTCAGCTGCTTCTTGAACCTGGCAACATCAAGTTCAAGCCTTTCGACGGCAATTTCCCCGTTGGTGCCAAGGCTTACGGAACCAAAAACAACGATATCTTCGCCGGTTATGCCATGCTGCACAACAAGAATGCCGACGATGCTAAGGTGAATATCGAGAAGCTGCGCGCCTCATTGCCCGACAGCATCACCAATGACGACCGCAAGTATATGCCTTATCACGGAGCCATATTCAATGCCAACGGTGTGTATTACAAGGCCGATGTGATGGATTATTTCATGAAGCACATCGACAGCGAGGCAAGTCTCTTCATTCTGAAGTACGACCTCTACTATATGTTCAAGCCACAGTATCTGCACGATGTGTTTATGGCTGCTCTGCCAGAGCGCCTGCACAGCCATCCCATCTATAAGGAACTGAAGAACCAGTTGCTCTCAAGCGACATGGTGGAAGGCAGTCTGGCACCCGACTTTACTGCTCTTACAGTCAACGGAAAGTCGCTGTCATTGTCGCAACTGAAGGGAAAGTACGTCTTCTTAGACGTCTGGGCATCGTGGTGTGCGCCTTGTCGTCGTGAGATACCATTCATCAAGAAGGCCCTGGCTGAGGCTAAAAACAAGGACAACTTCAAAGTGTTGAGCTACTCAATCGACAGCAAACGCAGCGATTGGACCAACTGTATTGCCAAGAATCAGATGTCTGACAAGAACTGGATACACGTATCTACGCTGAAGGCATGGTCGTCTGACATCATACGTCTGTACAATGTGCGTGGCGTTCCTCATACAGTTCTTATCGACCCGGCAGGAAATGTAGTGAAGTTCAATCTCCGTGGCGAGGAACTTGTTAATACTGTGAAGGACATTCTGAGCAAGCCTTTCAAGCCAGCAAAGTCAAATGCTAAGACTGCAACGGCTGCTTCGGCTGTAAAGATGGCTCCTTTCAAGGCTTCGTCGGCTGCCGACCAGAAGCTATACGATGAGTATGAGACCCTCTGCAAGCGTAAGGATCTGTCGAAGATAGCTAAGCTTGAGGCTCAGGTGCGCTTCGTTCTCGACCACAACACTTCGCCCGTGTCTCCGTATATTATGGAACGCGACTTCCTCAACATTCTCGACAAGTCGTACAACCAGCGCTTCTCTAACGCTCTCTCGCCCGTATTGAAGAACAATGCATACGCCAAGTCGTACTGCGACAAGGTTGCTGAGTTGCTGGGTGAGGAAGACGAGGAGTAAAACGGTATTTGAAAATTGAAAGCTTAAAGTTGAAATAACAAAAGCGCCCTGCAAAGGTAAAGCAATAATTAATATGCTTCAGCCTTTGCAGGGCGCTTTGTTATAATTAAGAGTTGAGAGAATTGAGTTTAAAGTTGTGATTACATGTTACAATCTTTTGATTATTGCCTTATGCTGCAAAAGCATATCATAACTCTAAACTCTCAAATTTCAACTCTCAACTAAGTAAAATTATTTCTTGTGTCGGTTTGCACGTTGTTCGCGATATTTCGCCTTTTGACGTGCCGAACCGCTACCATGGGCTCCGGTGATGTATTTCTTCTTCTTAGCCTTGGTCTTCACCTTGCCGTCGTCGTCGTTGTTTCGGTTGGATGCACCGCCACGACCCCAGGAAATTCCGCCCCCGGCAATGATTGCGTCTATATCGTCGCCTTTGCTCATAATTGTCAGTTTATGTTTTAATTAAAATCAATGATGGAACAGGCGGACACCTGTGAATGCCATTGTGATGCCGTACTTGTCGCAAGTATCGATAACATTGTCGTCGCGTACGGAGCCACCTGCCTGTGCAATATACTCCACACCGCTCTTGTGAGCACGCTCAATGTTGTCGCCGAACGGGAAGAATGCGTCTGAGCCGAGAGCTACGCCACGGTTCTGTGCAATCCATTCCTTCTTCTCTTCCATGGTCAATACCTCTGGTTTTTCCTTAAAGAACATCTGCCAAGTACCGTCGCGCAGAACGTCGTCATGGTCTTCTGAGATATATACATCGATGGTGTTGTCGCGGTCGGCACGACGAATGCCGTCTACAAACGGAAGGTTCATAACCTTCGGGTGCTGGCGCAACCACCAGATGTCGGCCTTGTTGCCAGCCAGACGAGTACAGTGGATGCGGCTCTGCTGTCCTGCACCGATGCCGATTGCTTGTCCGTCCTTTACATAACATACCGAGTTAGACTGTGTGTACTTCAGAGTGATGAGCGAGATGATAAGGTCGCGAATGGCTTCGGGTGTAAAGTTCTTGGCCTTGGTAGGAATATTCTCGAAGAGAGTCGGGTCGTCGAGTTTCACCTCATTGCGTCCCTGCTCGAATGTCACGCCATAAACCTGCTTGTGCTCGATAGGAGCCGGAGTGTAGTTGGGGTCAATCTTAATCACGTTGTATGTACCCTTGCGCTTTGCCTTGAGTATTTCGAGAGCCTCGGGAGTAAAGTCGGGGGCGATAACGCCGTCGCTCACCTCACGCTTTATAAGAGTTGCTGTGGCAGTGTCGCAAGTGTCGCTCAGCGCAACGAAGTCGCCATAAGAGCTCATACGGTCGGCTCCACGGGCACGAGCATAAGCGCAGGCTATCGGCGAGAGCTCAATCTTAACGTCATCGACAAAGTAAATCTTCTTAAGGGTGTCGCTCAGCGGCAGACCTACGGCTGCTCCGGCAGGTGAAACGTGCTTGAACGAAGCTGCGGCGGGCAGTCCTGTGGCGGATTTCAGCTCCTTCACGAGCTGCCATGAGTTCAGAGCGTCGAGGAAGTTGATGTAACCGGGACGGCCGTTGAGTACTTCGATAGGGAGTTCGCCTTCTTCCATATATATGCGCGAAGGCTTTTGGTTCGGATTGCATCCGTACTTGAGTGCTAATTCTTTCATACAGTGAATATAAGAATGAAAAATATGTATGCAAAATTACGATTTTTCCACTAAAAAGCGGTACATTTCCATTAAAAAGCAGTACATTTGCGTCAAAATATTACATGTTAGGATGTTATGAGCATTAATTACGCACTGAAGAAACTGTTTGACACCGTCGAGCATGAGTTAGAGCGCATTCCTCAGAAGGTGCGCGCCCTCGACAAGTTGCGTCTGTACATCACCGGAAAGGAGAAGCCTTCGCGCGAGACTCTTGACCGTATTTCGCTGCTCGTAGGCTTTCAGGACTGGGATTCGTTCAGAGAAGCCCTCCACGGAAAGACCGACGGGCAGGAGAACTATGAAGATTAGTACACATCGTGTTGCTATGCCAAAAACTATCTTAAATAATTATTTATGAACAAATCGACATTATTGTTAGGCTTATGCCTCGCGTTTGCCCCCATTGCAGGCGCACAGACACTGAACAAGCAGGGCGGCATCTCGTCGCAGACATTGCAGAAAATCGTTAAAGCTCAGGAATCTGCGCCTGTCAACAAGGCCCTTTTCAACGCTTTGGCGGCAAATAAGATTGACGACCTGGCAAAGAACTTTGCCAATCAAGGACTCTTCGACTCGCATTTCAGCGTCGAAACTCCCAAGCAGTCGATTCACAATCAGAAGAGTTCGGGCCGCTGCTGGATGTTCTCAAGCTTCAATGTGCTGCGTGCCGACTTCGCTCGCCGTCATGCCGATTCGTTGCGTGTAGACTTCTCGCACGACTATCTCTTCTTCTACGACCAGCTTGAGAAGGCCAACCTGATGCTTCAGGGAGTGCTCGACAACGCCAAGAAGCCCATCGACGACCCACGTCTGCAGTTCTTCTTCAGAAGTCCGCTCAACGACGGAGGTACATTCTGCGGTGTAGCCGACCTCGCTCCTAAGTACGGACTTGTCCCTATGTCGGCACAGCCTGAGACATATACAGCCGAGAATACATCGAAATTGCGCTCGCTGCTTTCTTCAAAGCTGCGCGAGTATGGCCTCGAACTGTATCGTATGGCAGCCGCCGGCAAGAAGCAGCAGGCCATTGCCGAGCGCAAAACCGAGATGCTCTCGACCATCTATCGCATGCTTTCCATCGCATTGGGCGAACCTGTTAAGGAATTCACATACCAGTTCCGCGACAAGAACGGACGTGCTGTAGGCGAGCCGCGTCGCTTCACTCCCAAGTCGTTCTACGACGAAGTGGTTGGCAATCCTATCAAGGGCACATTCATTATGGTGATGAACGACCCGCGCCGTCCCTATCACAAGACATACGAAGTGGAATACGACCGCCACGTTTACGACGGAACCAACTGGAAGTATCTCAACCTTCCGATGGACGAAATTGCCAAGTTGGCAATCGCTTCGCTCAAAGACGGCAAGAAGATGTATTCATCTTACGACGTAGGCAAGCAGTTTGACCGTGAGCGCGGATTCTCCGACACCGAGAACTACGACTATGCATCGCTCTTCTCTACCACATTCCCCATGAACAAGGCCGACCGTATCGCCACATTCGATTCGGGTTCTACCCACGCCATGACCCTTACTGCTGTCGATCTCGACAACGAGGGCAATCCTATCAAGTGGAAGGTAGAGAACAGTTGGGGCGCAACCAACGGCCACCAGGGCTGTATAATCATGACCAACCGCTGGTTTAACGAGTACATGTTCCGTCTTGTAGTAGACAAGAAGTACGTGCCTGAGGCATTGCTCATGGAGTTTGAGCAGAAGCCGTTGATGGTTACGCCTGAGGATCCGCTCTTCAGCGACGACATGTAAGATTCTGTACCTTATTAATATATATAAGAGGCTATGGCAAATGTGCCGTAGCCTCTTTTCTTTTTATGTGCGCATCGGGTGCAAACATATCCCAATATGGCACAAAAAAATGACGAGACATTAGAATCTCGTCATTACTTCAACAACAAACTTATCCTTCTCTGATGTGTGCGGTAAGCCTCCATTCTTGTAGAAATATTTCTCGTAGTTGAATCGGATGTCGCTGACGAATGGCTTCTTGAGGCTCAGCGTCACGCCACCCGTGAGTCGTGAGCGTTGCGAATCGTTGACTATGAGCGTTCCGCCCTTGTCCGCCTTGCCGTTAAGATAGCGTGTGCCATCGCTGTGGTCGCTCATGTAGTCGTAGCGCAGCAGCGGAGTGACATAGCGTACGAGACCCTTGCCCGTGGGGATGTCGTAGCTTACGAACGAGTCGAAGGCGTGAACCGGCTTGAAGGCATCGTGAGCGTAGTGCTTGTACAGATATTCCGCCTCTACGTGCCAACCATTGGCGTGCCAGTAAGCGCCCGCATCGTACATCATAACATTGACGTGGTCGGGCTTTATCTTTTGTGTGCTCAGCGTCAGATTGAATCCGCCCGGCAGGAACATCTGCGCCTTGGCAGAGAAGTTGACGCTTTTGGTCCAGAAGTCTTTCTGATTGGTAAGTCCCGAGCCGTTGAACATTCCAGCTTCCAGTATAACGGGTATTCCGGCGTTGAACGAATATCCCAGAGCTGCACCCACGTCGCGCACATTGCCCACTTGTTTGGCAATGAACGAGCGGTTGGCGAAGTATTGCTGATGAGGCGAGCGGTGGGCGTCGATGGTGAACGGCACACGCATCTGTCCGATGGTTAACTGCAATCCTTGCACAGGCTTCAGCCGGGTGTAAGCATCGAGCATCTTTATCTTGCCTTCGTCGCAAAGGTCAATCTCAGCCTTATAAGATATGACAGGCGACAGGCTGCCGTCGACGCTGATACGGGCATTGCGCACCTCAAAACGTCCTTCGCCCTCGCTGGTCTGGTATTCGTATTTGGAGCGTATCGTACCATGTATATTTACAGGCGAAGCCTTTTCGGTGTCGCTCTTGTCGGTAGTTGTCGTCTGTTGTGCTGAGGCTGTAGCTGCGGCAAGGCACAGCAGAGCCGATGTCATTACTTTTCTCATCTTATGCTATGTATTGTTTTTACGCCGGCAAAATTACATATAGCTTGTTTTCGAGGCGTGTCGAATGTGTTACGATTGTGTTACAGACCGAAATAAGCGGCTAAAAGCGGGCTGTATATGCTGTAACACTATTGTAATACTATCGTAATCTGTGTGTCATTGGTTTTATGTTTATATCCACTAATTTTGCAGTCAGATAACATTTATAGCAGTACGCTAACATTTATATATAATGAAAGAGAAGAAGAAGGAATTATTAGGTGCGCTTAAGAAGCGGCTTGATGGCAATGATGTAGTTGAAAATCAGGTTATAAAACTCGCATTGAAGAAACTGGACGGTGCGCGCGACGACGGATGGGGAGTGTTCTACTCTAAGAGTGGCCGCCGTCTTGTAGCCGCCAAGAAGACCATCGAGGGAGTCTATGCTGTCAAGGACGACACCCAGGAGATATGCGACAACGCCTTTTGGGGTTGTGCCTATCTGCGCAGCGTAGCCATGCCAGCCACAGTGACACGCATTGGCGACGAGGCTTTCGCCCGTTGTCTGTCGCTCGAATCGGTATGTCTGCCTTCATCTGTAGAAGAAATGGGCAAGAATCCTTTTGTAGGTCTTGACAGCAAGGTGGTCAACTGCCAGTCGGCAGCATTTGCAGTTGATGCCAAGATACTTTATAATGCCGACCGCACCCGTCTCATCTCGTGCATGACCGATGCTTCGATGATAATCGTTCCGAAGACCGTCACCACCATAGGCAGCCTTGCCTTCACGCGCCGCAGCAAGTTGAAGAAGGTGCAACTGCCCGACGGACTCGACCGCATTGGCCGTGATGCCTTCAGCGATTGTGATGCTCTCGAAGAGGTCGTTATCCCTGCTTCGGTCACAACAATCGATCCTTACGCTTTCGCTGGCTGCGACCGCCTGCGCAAAGTTACCTTCCTCGGCACTCCGAAGCGTTTGGCACGCACAGCATTCAGCGATTGCGACAATCTGCTTTCGGTTATTGTGCCCGACGGCGAGCAGAAAGCGTTCCGCAAACTGCTGCATGTCACCGAAGATAGCGACCTGCTGGTGTTGGGAAATGAGCAGTAGCCCTACCCCCAGCCCCTCCCCCGTAGGGAGGGGAGCGGTATGTAACGACTGCTCGAATATAAATCTTTAATATCTTTTTAAGTCGCCTCAAAATCACATCACTCCCCTCCCTACGGGGGAGGGGACGGGGGTGGGGCCTATATCGTTATGAAAAAGCAAACAACCTACATAGATCGCGACGTGAGTTGGATGTACTTCAACCACCGCATTCTGCAAGAAGCCGAGAAGCAGCAGGTGCCCCTGCTCGAACGTCTTTCGTTTCTTGGCATCTACAGCAACAATCTTGATGAGTTCTTCCGTGTGCGTGTAGCCTCGCTCAATCGCTTGGCCGACAGCGAAAACCTGCCCGACAAGCGCCGCAAGGAGTTCAAGCGCACGCTCAAGACCATCAACCGGCTCAACGAGGAGTATTCGTCAGAATACACCAAAGTGATAAAGAGCGTGTTCGCCGAGCTTGAGGAGCACCACATCCGACTGCTTAAGGAGACCCAACTCAACGACGAGCAGAAGCAGTTCCTCAAGCGTCTGTACTACGACAAGCTCAATGGCTCTACCAATCCCATCTGGCTCTCGGCCATCGACGACCTCAACACGCTTGAGGACAACCGCATATACCTCGTCGTAAAGAAGACCCACACCGACTCGGAGCGCAAGGTGAAGTATGCCGTCATCAAGGTTCCCGACCGTGTGTACGGCCGCTTCATACGCCTGCCGCAGAGCGACGGCTACGACAACATCATGTATCTCGACGACGTCATACGCTTCTGTCTGCCGCTGATATTCATCGGCACCAAGCCGTCGACATACGAAGCCTACTCGTTTAAGTTCACCAAGGATGCCGAAATGGAGGTAGACAACGATGCCGACTACGGCGCTATGGAGAAGATTGCGCTCGGTGTGAACTCGCGAAAGCGTGGCGAACCAATCCGCGTGATATACGACAAGGACATGCCGCGCGACATGCAGAAGCGCGTTTTCGACCGTCTTAACGTGCGCGAACTTGACACTTCGCTCGCAGGCGGACGCTATCAGAACCACCGCGACCTCATGTCGTTTCCCGACTGTGGCCACAACGAACTGAAATACGAGAAGTGGCAGCCCGTGATGAAACCCGAATTCCTCGCCGAGGAGTCGCTTTTCGAACAGATACGCAAGAAAGACCGCTTCATACACGTGCCCTACAACTCGTTCGACGCCTACATCCGACTGCTGCGCGAGGCTGCCCTGCGCCCCAGCGTGAAGGAGATAAAGACCACACTCTATCGTCTTGCCAAGGACTCGAAGGTGGTGAAGGCACTCATCTGTGCCGCCCGCAACGGCAAGAAGGTCACGGCTGTGGTCGAACTGATGGCGCGATTTGACGAGGAGAGCAACATCAAGTGGAGCAAGCGGATGCAGGAAGAGGGCGTCAATGTAATATTCGGTGTCGAAGGACTCAAGATTCACAGCAAACTGCTGTACATCAACACCACTAAGGGCGACATAGCCTGTGTGGGCACAGGCAACTTCCACGAGGGCAACGCACGCGTATATACCGACTATCTGATGATGACAACCCGCCAGGGCATCGTGAGCGAGGTTGCCAAGGTGTTCGACTTCATCGACCGTCCCTTCTCGCCGATGCGCTTCCGCGAACTGCTCGTGTCGCCAAACTCAATGAAATCGCGCATACTGCGACTCTTCGACAACGAGATAAAGAACGCACAGGAGGGCCGTCCGGCGTGGGTCAAGATAAAGATAAACCACATAACCGACCCCGATGTAGTCAACAAGATGTACTCCGCATCGCGTGCCGGAGTGCGCATCGACGCCCTTGTACGTGGCAACTGCTCGCTCGTGCCGGGCATAGAGGGTGTGAGCGACAACATACGCGTCGTCGGAATCATCGACCGTTATCTCGAACATTCACGCATACTGATATTCTGCAACAACGACAAACCACGCTACTTCATTGGTTCAGCCGACTGGATGCCGCGCAATCTCGTCAACCGTATCGAGGTGCTCACACCCGTCTACGACGACGAAATGAAGCGCGACCTCATGCGAACCGTCGACTACGGACTGCGCGACACTACCAACGGACGCATCGTTGACGGCCGTGGCACCAACGAGATACAGCCCGTGAAGGAAGGTGTTGAGCCGTTCCGTTCGCAGGAAGAATTACACAAAGCTTATTTGCTATGAACATCGCCGCTATAGACATAGGCTCCAACGGAGCCCGACTGCTCATAAAGAGTTTCGACGACAACGCACCCGAGTCGTCACGTATACGCAAACTGCTCTTCATCCGCATCCCCTTGCGACTGGGCAAGGACGTTTTTGCGCTCGGCAAGATTTCGAAGGAGCGCCAGCGCATGATGCTGCACATGATGAAGGGATTCAACGAGTTTATGCAACTGTACAATGTGGAGCACTTCCGCGCCTGCGCCACGTCGGCAATGCGCGACGCCGAGAACGGCAAGAAGGTGATGAGGCGCATCGAGAAGGCCACGGGCATCCGTCTGGAGATAATACCCGGAGCCGAGGAGGCGCAGCTGCTGTGCAACAACCTCGTGGAGAACACCGCCAGTACCGAAGGCAACTATGCCTACGTCGATGTAGGCGGAGGCTCCACCGAAATCTCCTTGCTGCACGACGGCATATTGGCAGAGAGCCACTCGTTCAACGTGGGCACGCTGCGCATGCTTGCCGGAGCCGTTACCCAGGAAGAGCGCAACGCCATGTGCCGCATGCTTGAGAAGTATGCCGAGGAGTTTCCCGACACCAAGATTATCGGTTCGGGCGGCAACATCAACCGTCTCTTCAAGCTGGCGCACGTCAAGGGCGACTCGCGCACGCTGCCCGTGGACACGCTCAAGCAGCTCTATGCCGAACTGGCACCGCTCTCCATCGAGGAGCGCATGCAGCAATACAAGCTCAAGGACGACCGTGCCGACGTGATAATACCCGCTGCCGAGATATTCCTCCTCGTAGCACGGTCGCTCAAGTGCAACGAAATCCTCGTGCCCAACATCTCGCTCGCCGACTCCATTGTAGACGGCATATACAAGAAGAGTAAAGAATAGTAAATCCAAGCATAAATAATGGCTATTTCAAAACGAGTCCTTTTGCCTTCCAAAAGGACTCGTTTTGCATTGTAAAAGGACTCCTTTTAGGGAGCAAAAGGACTCGTTTTGGAAGCCAAAAGGACTCCTTTTGAAAAGTGGAATGTAAAATGTTGAATGTTATCTCACCATAACACCACAACAACATTTCAACTTTATATTCTTATAATTCGCTGATTTTGTGTGATTTTGCCACGAATTATAAACCTAATAGTGCAGTTCTTGCAATGAAAGCATTTTTATTCATCATAGTGTCATTGCTCGCATCGGTCAGTACAATGGCGCAGAATACGAAGTTTGATATCGAAGCCGACCTCCAGCGGCTTGACTCCGTCGTGGCAAACATCGCCAACTACGACCGTCAGAAACAGCAGAACATCAACCTCTTAAAGCGCTCCATGGGAGCTTATGTCACCCCTACCGAACGCTACAATTTCTACAAGCGTATGTACCGAGTACATGAAGTACGACAGCGATTCGGCAAAACACTATGCGTTGTTGTGCCAGGTAGTGGCAAGCCGGGCTGATATGCCCAACCTTGAAGTGTCGGCAATGCTCGACAGGGCGTATATTATGATTCTATGTGGCGAACTGATTGACGCGCAATGCATACTTAACCATATATCCACACCGGTAGAAAACATGCCGGAGGATGTGCAGATGTGGCGGCACCGAGCGCGCCTTCAACTATGCCATGCTGTGCACCGATTCCGCCTGCCTCCGACCGTCTTACGCCCGAGCTCCGCATCTATGCCCTCGTCAGCATGGGCATAACCGACAGCGTCAGCATAGCCGAGTTTCTGCATTATTCGCCCCAGACCATATACAACTATCGTCTGCACGTGCGCCATAACGCATGCATACCCGAGAAGAACTTTGCCGACGCCGTCGCACAAATGTATGCCGACGAGTAGGGCTGCTATTCGTTCAGAGTCCAGCGTGTGTCGGGATTGTCGGACAATATGCGCATGCTGAGCTTGCCGCCTCGGTAGCTAAGCACAGCCACTGTGGCATCCGTCTTATTGTATCCGCCTCCTACATATACGGGATAGCGGCATCCGTCTACGCCCTTAGGATAGAACTTGGCTTGGTGGGTGTGTGCTGCCAGCGCCACATCGAACGGTGCACGGCTGAGCATCGGACCCCATAGTTCGGTGCAGGGACGGTATTTGTCGGTATTGCCGAATACGGGTATGTGGCTGATGAGCACGTGATTGCGTGCCGCCTTGAACTCGCGGCTTGCCAACTCCTTCTTTATAAACTCCACTTGGTCGTTGCGGAGCTGCGTGAAGTCGTTCAGTCCGCCATACACGGGCGTCGAGTCGGGCTTGTCTTCGCCTAAGTCGAGCAGCATGAACCGGGTGTTGCCACGTGTGAATGCACTGTAGGTCTTGTCGTTGTAGTAGCCTATCTGGTGGTGCATTCCAGCCGAGTAGAAGTTGCGTATCTCGTGATTTCCACGCAGGAAGATAACGGGTTTCTCAGCACCGTTTACCTCATCGGCAAGACTGTGTATCATGCTTATGGCATGCTCGCGGTTGCGCGGTTCGGGCAGACAGTCGCCGTTGAATATCACAAAGTCGTAGTCGATGCCCTTGCAAAGGCTCTTCAGGTGGGCAAGAGTTTCGCCGTGCTCGTGCAGGTCGTTGAAGACGAGGCACGTGAAGTCCTCGTCCTTGAGGGCAGGAGTGCGGAACGAGTAGAACGGAGTGCGCAGCGTGTCGGCACCGAAGTGGTTGGAGTAGGCTCCCTTGTACAATATTTCCATTGCACACACGCGATAATAGTAGCGTGTGCCGGGCTTCAAGTTGTCAAGCCTGATGTTGTTCTCTATGTCATAGCACACCTCTTGTCCGTCGAGTATGGTACGTGCGCGCTGTGTATGTTGCGTGTCGGTACCGTATTCTATCCAGCAATGGCACACGCTGTTGGTCTGGAACATCACATTTATTGAAGTCGGGGTGGCAAGCTGTAGATAAGGTTGCGTCGTAAGCAGCTTGTCGACGGGTGTAGGCAGCACAATGTCGGCAAAGATAGGGCGGTGGTCGGAGGCGAGAGTGTTCACTACTTCAGAGTGAAGCGTCACGGCAGGTTCGCCGACGTACGGTCTGTACTGTTCCCAACCTTTCTCGGCAGGTCCCGGTCGGCGCACATCGCCATAGCTTTTGTACACGGCAATATAGTCTAGACACTCCCGTGGGTTGTCGGCAGGCCACGATTTGCCCTTGTTGTTGCATATGTAGAAATTCTTCTCAAGTTGCTTTATGAATGGCGAATCGGGCTGGGCGTTAAGGTCGCCGGCAATGATGAACGGCTTGTCGTATTTCTTTGCAACGTTCTCAATTATGCTTATCGAAGCCATAAGGTCGGCTTCGGTGAGCGAGAGATGAGTTGCTGCAAATACGTAGTCGTCAAATTCAGCCACGAGCAGAGTACGTGCCTCCTCGCGTCCGGGCAACGCATGCTGTTCGGTTCTTATCGGACGCTTGCGCGAGAGGATGCCGATGCCGTACTTGCCGCCGTCGAAACTGATGGCTGGAGCATACGAGGCATAGTAGCGCATGTGGTCGGCTATCTCGCCAAGCGAGTAGGTGTTGCCAGTGCGACGGGTCATGCTGTCAACCTCCTGTACGGCAACCACGTCTGGGCTGATGTCCTCCAGTACGTCGGCTATGCGCTTGTAGTCGAGTTTCTGGTCCATACCAACGCCATGCTGTATGTTGTAGGAAGCTATGCGCAGCTGGCGTGGCAACTTGGATGTGCAGGTCTGTGCCTGCGAAGGAATGGCTGTAGTAATTGCAGCGGGCAACAGAAGCGAGAGCAATAATCGCTTCAGTTGAGTGATTGTTTTGTTTTTGGTTATCATTTTTTTTGTCTTAAGTTATGGTTTTCGTATGGCAAAGTTCGTGATAAAAAACGAAAACAGCAAGAAATACGCAATGCAATGTTTTAAATTGGAAGTTACAGTAAATAAAAAAGAACAACATTGTCAGGTCTGTTGCTTATGCCTGATAATGTTGTTCTTTTGGCTTTAATTAGTTTGTATACTTTATTGTCGGCACAGACTTTCCACTTCGTCCGTACTCAAGCCGGTCATTGATGCAATGACATCAATGTCCATTCCTTTTGCGTACATCATTTTTGCCACCATTGCAATGCCTTCAGCACGTCCTTCTTCTCTTCCTTCAGCACGTCCTTCTTCTTTTGCTGTGTCCAACGAGTTCTTTATATCCCTATAAGCTTTGAGGTTGTCTTCATATTCGCGCAGTTCTGTAGGAGAGAAACGGGCTATGGCAGCAGCGTCAAACAGTTTTGTGAATATCTTTTTGTTGCTATTTTTATCTGAGATTCTGATATATCGTTCTTCTGATTGTCTCATAACTGATTGTATTATAGCCTATGGCAAAGATACAGCATTAAATCAGAATAATCAAACTTTTGCAAGAAATTATACGAGAATTAGACAAATGTTTACTTCCAGAACAAACCATCCATTATCTCGTAACGCTTCTCCATATTCGGGTCTTCCTTTACAAATGTGTTGGCATCGATTTGCAGAACAGGAGCGATAGTCTTGCCGTTGGTTGTAGGCCATTCAACGAGTCCGAGACCATTGGGGTTGCCTGTCTTCACGAAGTTGACGTAGTAGTTGCTGAAAATGTCAGATATTACGTAGTCTTCAGGCTGCCAATCGTACACACGATTGGTAGGAAGTGTGCCCATGGCATACTCGATGTCGGCTGAGTGTACGGCGCCGAGAGCACGCGGAGCGGCAGGAGTGTCAGCTGTCTTTTCCTGAACTCCACCTGCAAGACCTGCCACCTTGTCCTTCAATACCATGTCGGGACGTGGATGGCAGTAGCGATAACGATATACTGGCTGACCGCCTGTGAGCTTGTGCATGTTTCCCCATTTCCATGTAGAGTAGTCGAGGAAGATGTCGCCTGCGAGATTGTTGCCCGGCTGTCCCATAACGTCAGCGTCGGTGCTGAAGCCGTAGAGCTGGAAGAGTTGGTCGGTAGCGTCGCCGTAGATGGCACGGGCAGCTTCCTTCAAATTCTCTATTGTGGCAGGTTTGCCACGCAGAATGAACATGGCGTTCATCTCCTGATTGTTGCCACCGATGAGCAATGGCACCTTAGTCTGCTCGCCATTGGCGAACACATCGTATGGTTGCTTTGTCCAGAAATATCCGTCGACGTTGTATGTAGGAACGTTCTTCACGCCAGCCTTGCTCATAAGTTCCTCTGCAGAGAGCGAACGCAGCTCCTTGATGTTCTTGCATCCTATCTTCTTGGTCATCTCCACGCCCTGGGTTTCAGCCTCCTTGAGTGTGGCAACCTTCTTCGTGCCTATAACCGAACCGCTCGAACCCATAGCCTGAGCGAACAGTCCCTTGCACAAAGGCGATGCCATAAGCGAGCTTACCGACATCGAACCTGCCGACTCGCCTACAATAGTGATGCGCTCAGGGTCGCCTCCGAAGGCTGCGATATTGTCCTTAATCCATTTGATGGCAGCCACCTGGTCGAGGAAACCGTAGTTGCCCGAGCCTTTGTACGATGTCTCCTTAGAGAGCTGGGGGTGAGCAAAGAATCCGAAAATGCCCTCGCGATAGTTGGCTGTAACAGATATAATGCCCTTGCGAGCCATAGCGTCGCCTGCATAGCGAGGCTCACTTCCGCTGCCGCACATCAGTCCGCCGCCGTTGAAGTAGATGAGTACCGGAAGGTGTTCGTTCATCTTCTTGGCTGGAGTCCAGATGTTAAGATACAGACAGTCTTCGCTCATCTTCTTCGTGCCGAAGTTCATGTCGCCGAAGATATTCTCCTGCATAGGGTTGGGACCGAACTCCTTGGCTTGGCGAACGCCCTGCCATTTCTCTACAGGCTGAGGTGCTTTCCATCGCAAATCGCCCACGGGAGGTGCTGCAAAAGGTATGCCCTTGAATGTCTTTATACCCGATTCGTTGAGGCCTTCGAGTGTGCCTTCAGCAACGTTCACCCTTGTCGGTTGTTGTGCAAACAGTACTCCAGTGAGCAATGTAAGCACGAATGTCAGAAATGATTTTCTCATACGTATAATGATTTAGATGTCTTTAAATTCTGGTTCTTCTTTGGTAGAGTGATATGGCATTGCAGCCATATCACTCTACTAACCTGCTTATTCAGTTAAACTCTACAAATTTACCATTTTTAATTACAATATACTATTACCTTAATATATATTATAGTTGCCTATTGTAATTTTTTATTCTATTTGTCATTTGTGTCACCTTGCTGTTCTTCACGCAGTAGTTTATGCCGCGTACGTTCTCCGTGTATGTCGGAGTTTCGTCGGTAGCGTTGAGATAAGCCATTGCATTCTTACCGCCCATAGCGTAGTATTCGCCGCGAACACCTGCCGAGAGCCACCAGCGGTTGGTCACCTGCCAGTCATCAGAGAGGTAGATTGCCGTCTTTGTCTCGTGTCCGTCGTAGTACTCGCCACCCGTGTTGGCTGCAAATTCCTGGCTTCCGTTGTGGTTGAGCCAAGCCGGATTGGCCTCGATAGTGTGGGCATATACACCCGTATTGGCCTGAATGCCCTGGCGGTTCCACCAGAAATTCACGCCCAAACGCCATGAGTGAGCGTGGCTTTTGCTCTTGCCCGTGAGTTCGGCTGTAGTCATCCAGTCGCGCTCGTAGCTTATGTCGCGCAGCATATAGTGTGAGTTGTAGTTGCCCTCGAAGGCGTATTCCGCATCAAATTAGCAATAACATAGGAGGCTATGGCGTCCCCGCCGTAGCCTGAGCAGTTATTCCTCCTAACCCCATAAAATTCCCGTCGTTTTCGGATGTAAAAACAGTCGCTTTTCAAAAGGACTCCTTTTGCCCAGTAAATGTACCCCTTTTGCCCTCCAAAAGGACTCCTTTTGCCTCCCAAATGTAATCCTTTTGCCTTCCAAAAGGATTCCTTTTCTACAACAGGCACAATCCGTCCCCTCCGCCATTCCCTCCGCCTTATATATATAATATAATGTGTAGGCACTCTCAAAGCATCGCTAATTGCAAACAACTGTTAAAATACTAATAAATTTAAGTATTTTCTCAGCAAAAGTTTTGGAGATTCAAATAAAAGCCATACCTTTGCATCCGCTTTCGAGAACGAACGAAACCTCAAGCAAAACGAGATTGAGAAG
>ULYE01034948.1_pt1 | contig 27085 bp, 20 predicted proteins | sample 1961921 | NCBI WGS metagenome assembly ULYE01 (sample SAMEA4835856, study PRJEB28245) | human gut metagenome | biome: gut microbiome; material: fecal sample | place: Denmark | collected 2008 | reverse complement strand
CTGCTGTACATAATTCAATGTTTTAAATTCAGCAGCGAAGTTAATTCTTTCTAATTTAAGCCCTAATATGAGTGCTTACATCCTCTATGAAGTGCTTCGCCATCGACGCAAGCAACTGAAGATACATCGTCACCGCCTGTTGGTACATCCCCACAGCTAGCACCTCCCTGATGTTCCTTCCAACAACGCTAATGCCATCAGCAATCCCATCACAGTCCATATCCAGGTGCTGCGCATCAAATACTTTGCGATGTAGTCTAAAGAGTTTACCTACCCATCTTATCATGAATTTCACGCAAATTCTTCATTAATTCAATGACAGGGGCTGTAGTGGTCTCTGACTCTGGAATGATAGGGTCATCGTCCCACTCCAATGCATTTCTCGTAGGTTCATGTGCCGATACTTTCCATGCATCAGTAATGATGACCCTTATAAGCTCAATGGCCTCGCTAAAATCGATTTTCATGTTAACATGCATTTGGTCGTCAATTTCAACTGCCACCAGCTGGCATTTGTTAAATTGAGAATATACCCGTTCAAAATTATCAAGATTCGACGTGTCTTTTGGGGTCATTGTATGTTTCCGGCACATCACAGCGACATATCGACCTTCTGTAATCTTATCAAAAGGTATCTCTGGAGTAACACAAGCTCTATACCATGAGGGATGCGACTTGTCAATGCCTCTTATCAGATGCAGTTCTATACTTGGTTCACCCTTTGCTATTTTTTCTTTCCATTCATGGATGATTTTTCTGCCAGCCTCCAAGTTCTTGAATGCCAGGCCCACTATAGGTGGAGCAGCGAACCATCGGTCGTACATGAAGCACACACCCGTCCATCCTGCTTCTTCCCACCATTCCATAGTGCTCGAGATGCAAAAAGTCTGTACACCACACTGTTCAGTATGTGAGTTCTGATCTGTATAGGCTTCACCCATTGCATCAGACTTACAAACATAGGATCTGTCATTTGCATTTTGCCATTGACGAACAGAATACTTGAACTTATCGCCAAGCACATTATACACTGAATTGTTCAGTTCCATCATAGCAGTCACCCTGTCCATCAACTTTTCTTTTTCGTGTCGCTGAGCCACCAACTCTCCTACATCTGTGTTTGATACTGCATTAATGGACATGAAACATGCCATAAAGAAGGCAAAGCAACGCCAATATGTTTCTCCATCAAGAGAGTCGTGGTTCACTCTGAACACATATTTTGTTCCGTTTTCTCCTCTTTCCAGTTCTGATTGTCCATCAGTTAAGACAATTTCCACCTGAATCTCCTGGCTCATCACCACAAGTTCCAGTGTGTCAAAAGTGGCAAGCAGTGTTTCCACAGTTGCTAAAAATGTCTCAGCAACCATTTGGTTCCTAACTGAATTCTCATAACTTACAGTGAAACGACAGCCCTTTGCCAGAGTGTTGATAGAAGTCTGCCCTTCTTCCGCTATATTTAGAGAGTTTAGGAACTGCTTGTGTATAGGTTGCTGCCTAAGCAAACTATTCCAATCATCATTGACAAGATGAGTATACTGCTCATCTACAGAGTCTTCGTACCCTAAAGCATACTTCAGATAGTTTTCAGAAATGGGCATATCGCAACGTGCAAAAATGTCAGGCAAGATGGCAATGGTTTCTCTCGAAAGATCAGCTGCAGCAAAATGACACGCCCAGCCACCATCGAACAGTACATCTTTCTCTACAAAATCTTTACGCTCAAATTCTTGACCATTATGAGCAATGACAAACAGCAGTTCTCGCCAGTTGAGATACATCACCAGTCGGCCTATCATCAGCTCTATTTCACAGAGTTTCCACAATACAGTAATCAGCAGATGACTAATAGTTCCCTTATTAAAAAACTCCTTGACCAGTATCGATGCAGCCTTAACGAAATATGCCTTTGCACTATAAGGCAGTTCTATATTGTAAAGAGCAATGCCCATGTAGCCGTATGTTTTCACCAACTCGGTCTCATAGCCTTCTTTCAGAAAAGCCTGTACACAGTGCCCCAGATGCTTGACAACTGGTTTGTATTGCTGCTTGTCTATCAAGGTCTGTGCACGATAAAAATGTATTAGGGCACCCTCAACCTCAGATTTGCGCTGAGACGAGATCTCAGAAATCTTATCGATAAGCTTCTCATACTCATCATTGTCGTCTATCACGCGACCCATTATCTCTACAATGGTTGTCTGAGCATCAAAACTAATGTCGGGATAGTTGGCACATGTCTCTATCAGCTCTGACAGTTTCTTTAACTCTGGCGTTGGATCTTGTGAACAGTGTAACATTTGGAGTAGCCGATGCTCTGTGAAGAATAGTTCAAGAAACAGGCGGCTCGCCTGCGAGAGTGTCTCTCGCTCCTTCATCGTCTTTAAATCCTGAACTTCCTTTCCGAACTTTTCGGTATCGAATAAGTCAACACCTGCCGCATTTTCCAAATTGGTAAGAATATTGGTCATAAACTCTATCGTATGCACAGTTGTGTGCGTCTTTGTAAATTCCTTTAGCTTCAGATAGTCTGCATACATAGCATCCACATCGTGGAACCAGAAAAACGATGTCCAAGCATGATTATAGGTTATATTGAACCGCTGCACAGGTGAACCATGGGCCTCTGCTTCTCGCTGCGCACGGTTGAAACGTCCTTCGGTCTCCATTCGTGGGCGTTCCAGACCTCTGCTTAACAGACAGGTCTGGAGCAGGTCGTCAATATAGTCTGTATCGAGACTTTCCACTTGTCGTGACAACAAGTCGTTCTCTAACTTTTCGAGTTCTTCTTTTCTGCGCTTATCGTGGGGACCTTCTTTAACGGTTTTTCTCCTGTATTCTTCCGAAAAATTCAGTTTCTCAGTGGCAACGTCATAACAGCCTTGTTCAAACGCTGCAAACGAACACCACTTCCCATCAAAGATACTCACTGCCACTCCGTATTGTTTCGAAAGTTCATCCTCTACCTCCTGACGTTTACTTGACTTGATTTTCTGGCTGGAGAAAAACAGCACCTTCGTATAGCCACGTCCAGTCTCTACGGCTTTCTTGACATCACCCTCAATCTTGCTCTTCCAGTTCTTCTGTACACTGATGGCTATCGCCCATTTCTGGTCGCCTGTACTGCCTTCAGACACCCACCACCTGTCAGATATTGCCTTGTCAACAGGGTATGTCTCACCATCCACCTTTCCGTCACCTCCTCCATCGGGGCCGGTCTGTGGCTTAATGTTGGGAGTCACAAGTCTCGCTGCCAGCACCAGAACAAAGTTCTCAAACTCTGATTGCTTTTTATCCTGAGAGAGCTGTTGCAATTTCAGGTCAAAAAGCTCTGGAGTGAGTTTCGTCTCGTACACGACTTCCGTGTCTGAGAAGAGGTTACTCCTCAGACGACGGTAATACGAGAAAATATCCTGCTGCGCAGTTACCTGCTCGTTTTCAAGTTTCTGTATATCGTTTACTATTGGTTCTTCCATTAATCAGAGTAATCTTATAGAATTCGTTCTATTCTTGGGTCTCCCTGAATTGTCATCATATACTGATGAAACTCTTCTTTTGTTATGTCATAGGATCGCATCTTCACAAGCATCTCCTTTGAAGTTCGATCAAAATGATGTGAATTATAAGGTGCTGCATGTGCACACATGATAAAACAAAAAGGTGTCAGATAGCGTACTCGTGGTTCTGCTTTTCCATAGGTCTGACATACCTTGCCTCCTATAACGCAGGCTCCATCATCATACTCCTCCAACTTGATGTTTCGAGAAACGAGTCTATTCTTTCTAAAAACGGCGTATTCTTCATCAAAATAGCCTCTTAGTTCTGTCATCTCCCGAATAGTGGAGTAGCTATATTCATATAAACCTGTCGGCTTGTCTTCTTCTGTCTCTATATAGATGTACTGCTGCTTAAGCCTTGCACTATCACGGAAAACGACCATCCGCTTCAGACGCAGTTCATTAGTATTTAACAGCACCTTGCGCCTGTTTAATATTCTGAACGACTCGACTCCTTCTGAACTGCCACACCAGAAATTCCATACTGGCAATGTAGATGCGCCATTCAATCCTTTTTTAAACTTTAACGGTTGATGAAGCAATATTGACAGTCTGTATGCTATCTCCTTCGGGTCTGTGTACTCGACTAAACCTCGGTCACCGCCAAATGCCCGTGCCATTCGTCTCGAAAAGAACGTTATGGAGTCTTCTGTGGCATTGGTCAGTTCTGACACGCGTTCAGACGGTCCGAATACTTCTTCCTTGCCTTTTACGGCTCCTGTATTCACTTTTTCCTTAATCCTATGCCAGAACCTAAAGAGGCGTGATTTCCATTGTGAACGTACATAATTCACTGCTGACTCAATCTCGAAAATCAGATTACAATCTTTCGCGGATTCAAACAGACCTATCCTATGGTGGTTTATATCAAATGGCAGCTGCTCAGGTTTCCAATCCCCTTTCTTTGCCAATGCTATAATCTGAGAGTAGCCCTTTGACTTTATCGCATAACCTAACTCTATGATGACATTCGAATTGGGCATGTGCTTATCATCAAGCACCGTAACTGGAGTTACGTCGCACACAAAGACATCACAATTGTCAATTTTCTCCAATACAGTATCTTCTATCTTCGGCATACCCGGCACGTTGCGGGTTGCTTCGTCTATGATTATCTCACAGCCAAACTTCTCACTTACGAGTTGACATGATGCCTTGAGCGATTCTTTAATAATGCCTTTATTGCCTTTCGTGTCACTTTGCCAAGAGAAGAAGATTCTATACTGTTCCATCTTTATCTGTTCTTCCGTTGGAACACAGTACCATAAGTGGCCTGCATTCCTTATTCATATATAGGTGGCAGAGGGGATTCGAACCCCAGATTAGTCTATACGGCGACCTCTTCCAACCATTCGGCTGCCACTCCGGCTTCATGGTTTACTTTTTGGTTCTCCTCCAAGAGTACGTTTTTGCACCTTCTACATCCTTCCATCCTCCGTATAGGTCGATACTATGCTAAAGTTCGTTTTGCCAGGAAGGATTTATCTGACACTACTCGGCACTCCTATAGATGGAGTAACAACTGACCAGAAGTTGGGAAGCAATCCACAACTTCAACGCAGCTTGAGTCCACCATGCAGACTCAAGCTACTTTCGAATTTTGAAAATTTTACTCATATTTTAAATCACGGGACCATTTACCAAAACCAACCATGGGCCCCTTTACATGGCTGTATAGTTTATGCTGCATCAGCGGTAATCGTTTCTAATTCTTTTTTAATCTCTGCATACTCATCCATCGCTGCCATTTCTTTCGCAATAGGTTCAGCGATGGTAGCATCCTTACGCAGTATGTCTAGGTAGAAATCCTTGTTGGCTACTATGACAGCAGCACATTCTACATATTTGCTCGCGGGTTTCACAAAGTGAATAATGAGTCCGCGTGCTGTGTTATCATCCATATTGGCTCCCAACATGGGCAACAGCCGTCCAAAGCGTAGGAACTTCTCATTGTTTATATCTGCCTTTGAGAGGTTGACGTTCATCAGAGTGTGGAGATAGCTATGCAACGTGGCAGCATCAGCATACTGAAGTATCTTGTCAAGCAGCTCTGGCTCTTTGCTCTCATTGTAGTCGTAAAGCCAAGACAGCATCGTCACAGCCTCATTGGTCAGTAATGCGCCTGCTTCCTTCATATAGCTCGTACCGAGGAACGTCATCACGAAGTCTTTCCAGTAGCTGTCTATCGACCTTACTGTGACGGTATTATACCCTTGCCTCTGCTGCTCCTGTTTTGCGAGGAATTCTGTTTTTTGTTCAGAAATGGTCTGAACGCCTAAATGTATCAGGCTATCTGAGAAAGGTCCTGGGTTATCGCGATAGGCTGCAAACAACGATTGGTGAACAATGTTCTTTACGTCCTTCACATATTCGTTTTCTGTACTCATCTCACCCCAATCAATAATCGGCCACCTATTGAATTGTTTAAAAAGCAATGTAATGTCCAAGCCGAGGCCTTGCTGTATAGCTTCCAACTGACGTGCGGCATAAATGGTGTCCAGCAATTGACCCTCCTGATGCTTTATACAATAGATATTGAGCTTTCGGAACAAACTTCCCTCATTGCCCAAACTCTTCAAAACATCGGTATAAACAAGATAGCTATTCATGCAGTTGCAAATGCGAGGTACTAGTTCTTCGTCTATATCGGCCAAGTCTTTCCCATCTGCAAGCGACATAGCCATAACATCCTCTATACCTTTCGGCAAATGAGTTTCCCATGGATCTCTATCACCATTCAGATATGCAGCTACTGCCTCTTTCTTAAAACGCACTTTCAGTATGCCATCACCATCTGACAGCACTCGATTAACGTAGGCAGCCGTGTAAATTTTTTCCTTTATCACGTCTTTGGTGATGAGCGCTGCAAGGTCTTCGTGCAGTTCCTTAAAGTCGAAGCTTTCGTCATCCTTTATATAGTCAATTGCTGTTGCCACTGCTTCGTTTGCATCCTTGGCCCCATTAAGCAGATAGTTATTCAGCTCCTCTACATTTGTTGTTAGTCCAAAGTCAGCATAATGTTCCTTTGCCTCTATTACGTAACTGACAAACTGCTCTGGCGTACATTCTATTTCATTATACCAGTCGCTGTCATCGAAAGGAATCTTGGCAGTCTTCAACGCACGCTGCAACTCGTTCTGTGCAAAGAAATAGGCTGCGCCGTCTGTCACATCTATGCTCTGCATGGCCTTGGCAAAGGCTCGTGCCATCTCCACTGCCCGCCTCTGAGTGGCGTGACTAATGAGTGTAGTGAGCGTCTCGTCGTATTGGTGCTTCTCATAGTCGCACTCTGCCTTTTTGTTGGCCAGCCAGTCCCACTTGGCCTGTATGCGTTCAGCCATCTCCCCACTAAACTTTACATCATTCAGCGATGCCATGCTCTTCACTGCATTGTTGATGGATGCTTTGTCCACCTCGTTCAATACCTTTTCCAGCACTGCAATAAAATTGGGCTGCTCTGCATACTCAGAAATCGAGTGTCCTTCCTTGATGCGCGTCTGAAGCTCATGGTGCAAAGGCAGCTCTTTAGCCAAAGCTTCATCTTCCAACCCATAAGCATACTGACACAGCTCTGCACGTACCTCATCCTTATTGGGATAGAATGGCTCCACTTTGCTGAACATCTCGCCACTGAGCAGATTTGCTTCCAAACTCTTTCCTCCATATAGCAGCCAGTGTTTCTTCAATATATAAAGTGCCTGTATCTGCAAACGATATTTCTCCCCCGCCCATTGCTGTCGCATGGCTACCAGTTCGTTGACAAAACGAATAACAGTCCGAGGATTTGGGTTTCCCTCCAGATGCATGAACACCTGACAAATATGCTCACCATCATGTACGCCATTTCCAAATGCCTTGTCAAAATATGTAAAGAACAACTTCCTATAGTCCGTTATCACAGGCTGGGGCACATGATAAGTAACGGGGAAAGTCTTGTTGACAAACTGCTTAATGCGTTCCTTGTCATCGTTCTTGGAGTTGCATCCATATATTGCCTCGCAGAGATGCTTATAGTCGTATGGGATGATAGTCCATATATGCTCAAACTCGCCACCAGCAAAGAAAGTATAGATGGAAGACCACAACTGCATCACCTTTTCCGATGGCAGTCGATCCATATTGTCGAACACGATAATGAGACGTTTCTTCTCCTGATTGGCATCACGCAGATAATCTGAGATAGCCCGCATCCAATTTTTAAACTCCGCTACAGACGGTTCTTCGCTGCTAGTATATTCCTCATCGATTTGGTCATTGCTTGTATGGTCAACCATACGGAAAATGTTCTCAAATCCATTATCACTTAGCCAGTAATAGATAACAATTCCCAATGCCAAAGCAACAGGCAGCAAGTCCAAGAGCCAATACCAGTCAGAGTGGCATATCTCCGTACTCCATAACTCTGTAATGTGTGTACAGATTGCAAATAAGGCAACGATACCGATTCCCCAAAATGCAGCAGAGGTCAGTTTGGGAGTTGACTTCCTGATAGTGGTGATCTTATTCGAAAGCAGATACGAGAGATGTTCACTCCATGGTTTCTTCGGTTTCTTTCCATTACGCAGCTGTATCTCAACCTTACCGTCCAATACCTTATCCGCAATGAGCTTGGTTGCCATCGTCTCCAGGATAGAACGTCGCTGTAAGTCCTCCTGATGTCCCCACGCATCGTAGGTGAATGTGTAATAGCCCTCTTTCGCAAGAGCCTTATCCAACATACTCACTACGTTCGACTTTCCCGATCCCCATGAGCCTTCAAGCCCAATGATGCGGGGCAACGTTGCCATCTTGCTATCGTCTGGCATCTCGTCCACACGCCTCATATAGCCGCACATAGTCTTTGCGAGCATCTCCTGCGAATGCCCGTCAAAGCAGTCCTCACCTATAGGCTTATCTGCTATAAAATGGGAATAATTCGTCGTGTCCTGCATATAGTAATTACGTATATAACAATAGTTCGTTAAAATTTGAGTATATGGCTACGCAGCCTTAGGCTGCCAGCCAATGAGTTCTTTGACAATCTCACTAATTAAAGTTCGGTTCGGTCGGCATCGGGACATTTCGAAAATTAATTTCGTATAGTTCGCATTGAACATCAACGACTTAACTTTTGCCATGGAATTGTCCATACCATTATCTTTCATGAAGACCTTGGCGGCATTCAGTGAGGCGAACGATGCGTTGAACGCAAAGTCCAACTGTCTCTTGTGTCTTGCCTGACAATCCATAAGTCCCGTAAACTGCTTGCTGTCGCGATAGCAGAACTCTATCTGGAAACGAGTGCGGTATGTCTTCCATTTCATGGTACGAAAATTCTTCGCTCGACAATTTATAAGCAAGCTCGCTTTGCTCATGACTTATCGAAAAAGTTTGAAATCTTCACTGCTGTACATAATTCAATGTTTTAAATTCAGCAGCGAAGATACTTCTCTCTTATTTAAGCCCTAATTTGAGTGCTTACCATAATATCACATGCTTCTCATTTCATTGATAAAGTCGTCAACATTTTGAAGTTTTCTACCCTCAATCTTTGCAACCTTCATTTCTCTTATAGCTCTTGTCAAGCTATCCTTAACATAAGTCTTCTGTTTTTCCTCTTCAGTTGGCTTAGATACATTCTTTATGATAGAAGTGGAAACCACACCACGCAACATTTTAATTGCATTGCGTACACTTGCCAAAGAATGGGTATCGTCTATTGTTACTAATATCTGTTCCATAATTATCTTATTTAAAGAAGGACAATTTATTCTCTCTAACTGCAAAAATAATTATAAAAAATGAATCGACAATCTTTTTATCCGTAATTATAATTAAATTTACCTCATTTCAGCTTTCCAAAATATTCCGTTCTCTTTCTACTATTTGTTTAGAAGAAAGAACAAACCGATTTACTGGCTCAAGGCGAAGCATCAGTTAAATCAGAAATTTCTGTATTCTGTGGGAGTGGGGACACCCTCGTCCCCGACAAAGAAATTGATTCCCCTAATTCTTTCGGGGACGAGGGCGTCCCCGCTCCTATATTACCACTCATGTATAAAGATAACATCTTACGACATACTCACAGCAATTGGCGGTGATTTAAACCTGCCCTTGCGCATTGTGGTATGTTTCCTTTTACCCAGGGTGATGCCAATGATGATTTTTGAGTTTTGAATGTTGAATGTTGAGTTATTCTCGGCTGAAGCCTGCGATTGTGAATTGTTCAATGTTGAGTTGCCAAGGACAAATCTCATGTCTAAGTTTGAGGGAACACTATTCACCTTCGGAGTATGTCTTTTAGTCTTGGGTCAAGGATGTCCACCATTTTTTCGATTTCACTCTTGCTGCGTTTAGGATCCTTTTGTTTGTTCCAATCCTTAAAAGTGCGACTGTTGCGGTCAACAAAATGATTGGAGACGATAATCCAATGTGCCTTTTGACCTTCTGGACATCTGATAAGTCCACGACTCAAGAGGGTCTTTATGAAGTAATATAGCTGGCTTTGTGCGCCTATCCACTTCACTTTAACAGAAGATGAAATTCCACCAAAAATTGCACAAAAATCTTCAGGGGTAGTGTTTTCGTCCAGCCATTCTTTCTCAGTCAGTAATTGGCGCAGATAGTCCAAACGCTTCCATGCATTATTGTCTTGATAGGTATAGACGAATACGGCATCCGTCACTTTTGACTTCGTGCCTGTGATTTGCCGCTGTTTGCGCATGGTATTGCCAGTTTCCGTGACAACTCTTCTGCTTTCCAAATCCTTCATATGTTTGCGGATGCGTTCCTTGGCTTCTATCCATTTCGGATCTGTCACTCCATAGAGTAGTTCAAGCAGCATGTCGTATACGGGCTTTATCTCTTCGTAGTTGGCGGCCTCTTCAAGACAATACTTCACAATCGTGTCGAAATTGATTCTTGAATCTATTGTTTCCTGTGCCGCATCAATAATAGCTTGGGCTTTTTCTTTTGCAACCTGAAGTTCTGAAGCGACAGATGCAGGTTCTGCACTGCTAACCAAATCAAGCGGGTCGCCAAGATGAGCATGATATCTATAACCACCTCCCAATATTCTACTTCTGCCAACGGCATTTTTTTTGTCTCTTTTGCCACTGGAGGAATCTTTGCGAAATGACTTATGATATCTGTAAGACATTCGTCCCAAACGATAGCGTACTGTATCTGCCGATGCTACTTTAATGGGCCTACCGTTGGCATCAACCACCAAAAAAATATTTTTGGCTTGGTCGAAATATCTTTCGGCTTCTCCTATACCATACAAATCGCGTATGTAGGTAGCCATTACAGGATCGTGACCCTTCTTCTGCAAATCGACATACACGCCAGCCATAGCACGGGATACATCTTTGAGGGACAGATTCACTTGCAGCCTACGTCCCAATGCTTTCACTGCTTTCTGCGGTTCAGAAGAAAGTGTTAGCGACTTGGCTATATCACTGCTGGTAATTGCATTGACTGGGATGCATTGCGCCAAAATGCGCCTATGCTCCATTCCTGATGTTCGGCATATTATCATATTCGGTATAACTATCGGCTTTAGAAATTTTATTTTAAAACTTTTTCTGCGTCAGATTCTGTTTTATTCTCATGTGGTTGCAACGAAATGGTATTCAAGCAACACGCCTGACTTTGTTCGGCATTCGGCAGCAAAATCTTTATATGCCGAATGGTTTTACAGTGTATTATAGAGGCCGTCATCTAAAAGAAACGTCCCAAAATCAACTTTTATTAACTCTAAAAATTCAAGAAAATGAAAAGAAATCGTAATCCAACAAACAAGTATGTAATGAAGCGTTATACTACGCTTGATTCTTCGATCGGTTCTCGATTGCTTCTCGATCGCTCTTCGTTCGGTTCTCGTTCATTCTTCGATCGGTTCTCGTTCATCCTTCGTTCATCCTTCGTTCATCCTCCGTTCGGGCTTCGTTCGGGAATCGAAGAACAATCGAAGATGGATCGAAGAAGTATCGGAGGTACATCTGAGGCAATACGGAGGCAAATCGGAGATGCATCGAACCTCTAATGGGAAGCCATGAGAAAGGCAACCCAAACAAAACTTTATTTTTTAATCATTTAAATCCAAATTATTATGGCAAGACTTACTGGAATTATTTCCAAACTCAACGGTTCTGCAGGTAACCTTACCTTCAGACAGAAAAGTGGCAAGACTATCGTGTCGGAAAAGATCACACAGACTACAAATGCGAAGACCGAACTTCAGCTGAAGCACCGCATGAAGTGGGCAAATATCATTCGCGAGTATCAGGTGCTGCAACCCTATATGAAGTTGGCATTCGGAGGAACCCGTAACGGCCGTAACGACTACAACAAGTTCGTGTCGACCAACCTCTCGATGATTCCTGTATACCTTACCAAGGCGGAGGTGAATGCCGGCATGTGCATCGTGGCTCCTTACGAGATTACCCAGGGTAACGTAAAGTCGATTACGATAAGCGGAAAGGGCAAGAAGGCGGTTACGGACATCAGTCTTGGTACGCTTAGCATTACCAGTACGACAACGGTGGCGGAGTTCTCGAATGCTGTGGTACTGAACAACAAGCTGTACGAGTATGGCGACCAGATCACTTATTTCCTTGTACATCAGGTTGTGAACGAAGTGACCAACATCCCTATGGCGGAGGTGGATGCCTGTTGCATTGTGCTCAACAAGAGCAATGAGGCGAAGCTGCTCGCACTTGTGGATGCCAGAGGTTTCTCGGTGCAGGAAGGGTGTCTTGCTGCACTTGCTTCTAACGACTTCGGCGACCATGGCATGGTGTGGATTCACTCGCGCAAGCATAATGCCAAGACGGTCATCTCTACGCAGTATCTTGTATGTGAGAACAAGTTGCTTGAGCAGTATCAGGGCGATGATGCCTATCAGAATGCGGTGGAGAGCTACGGTGGCGTTAACGACGTATATCTCACTCCGAGTGGTAAGCTGAAGCCTACCTCTTCGTCTTCTTCGCCTGCCAAGCCGTCTAATCCTTCTGGCACTACTGACGGTTCGGACGGCAATACTGAGAACAGCGGCTCTACCGACACCCCCGACGGCACTGGCTCGGAGGGCGGCAACGGTAAGCTCGAAGCGTAACCTTTAACTGACTGTGAATTATGAAACTCATTTTATTAATGTATCTAAAGACTACGAGTATGAAGATCAGCTGGAAACGTGTAGCACTCTATGTGCTGCGAGTGATTGAACTGATTGTGACGGGCGCCGCAGGCGGTGCCATGACGCAACTCTAAAGCGCGAAGCGCAAAGCGCAATGTTGAATGTTGAGTGTTGAATGTTGAGTTATTCTCGGCTAAAGCCTGCGATTGAGAGTTGTTCAGTTGTGAGTTGTTTCGCACCATAACAATTTAACACTTAACATTTCACACTTAACATTAGCACAAAGCCTACGGCAATGTTAAATTTTGAGTGTTGAATGGTTGCCTTTGGCAATGTTGAATTATTCAATGTTGAGTTTTGAGTTTTGATTTAAATAATTCTCAATTCACAATTGAACAATTCCTAATGCGCAAAGCGCACAATTCAACACTCAACATTCCACATTCAACATTCAAAAAGGTATCCGTAGTGGGCTTGGAGCTCTTCGTATTCTGTTGCGTAGCGGTTGTGGAGCTGAATATTGATGTTCTGGAACATCAATATGATATTCTCTATCTCTTGCATTACGGTTCTTCCTGCTTCAAAGATGGGTCTAAGCTCGTCCTTGAAATAATCGATGAAAGGTGCATAGTAATAGCCTATCTCTTCTATCATGAAATAGAAGGTGGCGAAGGCATCTTTCAGATCCAGTTTCTTGTCTCTTACATCTGCAAGTGTCTGAAGACGGAGTATTTCTATGTTTTCTACTTGGGCTGACACCTCTTGGGCGGTCTTCACTTGATGAAAATAACGATCGATAAAGGCGTTGCGCTCATGCAGGTTGCGCTTGTAGAACAGCTCACGCTCTTTTTTGTTTGCCTCGTTCTTGTTTACTTCCTCAAAACGTTCGGCATGTACGCCTGATATGGCTACTGCCATTCCTCCTACATCTATTACGAGTCGGCGGTCGCGGGCTATGCGGATTACATAACCTTCAAGTCCGGCATATTCACCTGTCAATATGCGTAGCAGGGTACGGTTCTTGGAATAATAAACAAAAGGGCGAAGAAGGAAACGGAGACGTTCTGGCTCGGTTTCTGCCACACGCATAAATGGCTCCATCTGGTTGCAAGGGATGGTGGCTACCTTTCCTGTACTACAATTCTTACAGAGTTTGTATGGTTTTTTGTTTTTATCTAAGTAGTTCTGTAACAATTCTGGATTACCTTGTAAGAATATCAGTCCACTTACAGAAGGGGTTTCCACTTCGCGCATTCCGCCTCTGTTTCTGTGACGGGGGACGTATTTTATTGTTTTATGCACAAAATGGGTTACACCATCTTTCTTTAGTTGGTCTTCTATCGACTTTACTTTTTGGTTGTGTACAAAAAGATAACTCCATGACGTATAGTCTACTTTCTCTTTCGCAGCCTTAGATTTTATGTTCACTTGCGGACACTTCTTTATCGCTGAACCAGTCATTTCGTCTGGCTCAGAAACGTGTGTGCCCTCTGGAAATTCATTGTTCTCAGATGTCTGAAAACGCTTTGTTTCGTCGGCTGTAGACTGAGAAACCGTGCAATCCTGCTTCATAACCTCTCCACTACTTTATGTCACTGCTGGCTGCCATCACATGGGATGACGATGCTAATTTTACAATAACATTGTTCATAAATTCATACTATCAGTGTGTATGTTTGTCCAGTTATGGGACTCAATGTTTCACAAATCAAATATGCTGATTGCGCCGCATTTTCATCTCATATTGGCCTTGAATCTCTATCTCTTTACGTACTGTTTTCACATTATAAAATATGCACAATGAGAAATAAAGCTGTAAACAAAGGGCTTTTGAAGCCTTGAAGGGTCGGATTTGTAAAATATTTTAGGGGAAAATTTGGGGCTTTGCCAAACTTTTTCATTCAAAAATGATAAGAAGTGAAGGAAAAGTAGTACTTTTGCAGAGAAGATACTGTTTTATAATGTGAAAACAGATACTCTCCTCCCATCTTTATCTCTACGTCCAATATGTTCGTTTTTTGTCAAAGTCCACCATGGGGTTCAGATACACCTGCGTCGTCTTCTTTTCATAAAAAGAGCGAAAAACTGCCATGAAAAGAGAGTGTCAACGCCGACATTATGCCAGTCATAAAGAAGAACTTCAACGCAATAGCCGTGAGTTCCACAGACAGCTAAGAGTGAATAACTGAGTCCACTTTAAAAAGTGGGCTCAATGAATAATCGATTGTAGAAAATGATGGCAAAGTTTTTTATACTAAAAACAGATGATACTCGTAAAATAGCACTATAAAAATAAATAATTTGATGCATTCGCCATGACCTCGTAAAAATATTGTATTATTACTGGCATGGCTTATATTCAGCCATGAATGCCCTTATTTCTTGTGCGCGTTCAGCCGTCATGGCCGGCACACCCTCAAGCTTATACTTCAGTCCGAGTTTCTCATATTTATATTCTCCGAGCGTGTGGTATGGCAAGATTTCAATTTTCTCCACGCAGTCATATTTTGCCACATGTTCGCCCAGTCGTCGCAGCCACTCGTCGTTGTCAGTCAGTCCTGGCACCACGACGTGGCGTATCCAGGTAGGCAGATGTAGTTGTTCCAGCATGTCCAGAAACGCAAGGTTGTTGGTTTGCTGCACACCTGTCAGTCGTGGGTAGAGTTCAGCGTCCATCGTCTTCACATCGAGCAGCACGAGGTCGGTATTGTAGAGCACGTCCTTCACCCGTCCGGTTATAATCGCACCACTTGTGTCGAGAGCAGTGTGGAGTCCTTCAGCATGGCACAGTCGGAAGAATTCTGCCACGAAGTCGGCTTGCATCAGGGGTTCGCCGCCAGACAGCGTCACTCCCCCACTCTTTATAAACGACCGATACTTCATCACTTCGTCCAACAGTTGCTGAGGCTCCAGCTCATACTGGCACTTGCCATGAGGGTCCCACGTGTCGGGGTTATGGCAAAACTGGCAACGCAACGGACAGCCTTGCATAAAGGCTACAAAACGCACACCTGGACCGTCTACGGTTCCAAAAGATTCAAAGGAATGGATTCGTCCTATCATATTTAATTGTTGAAATACGTGTACAAAGATACGACTTTTAAGTGTTAAGTGTTGAATGTTAAGTGTTAAATTGTTTGGATACTGCAATTCAAAATTGAGCAATTCCTAATGCGTGTAGCGCAACAATTCAATACTCAACATTCAACATTGCGGCTCCGCCGCTAAGGTTCCCCCAGGTATTCCGTTATGAGCCTTACTTCGCATGGCGAGAGCCACATGGTTGTCTTCCGATAGCCTTGGTCGACGAGGGCATCGTGGATGGGTTTGCAACGGCGTATCCACGACATGAGGTGGTTGACTGCCACGTGGGGAGTGGCTGACGGGAAATACAAGAGGGCAAGTTCCTTCTTGGTGTAGGGTTGGATGGGGAAAGTGGTCATAACATGTCGGCAGCCATCTTGTCGGCGAGCCCCACGCATAATTGCTTCCACCAAACGTTCCAATTGACCCTTTCCGCCTGCCGAACGAGTCACAATACCAGTAATCAAGCCAAAAAGTGTCCTTCCATGTAAGGTCCAGATACATGAATTCCGTTTCGCTTATGTGTGAAGCCAGAGCTTCAAATAGTAACGGAGCGATAGCTTCTCGCATGTCTTTTGACAATTGCGGAAGCAAAAGATTGAGAATCTCCAAGCCTTTGCCAAGGTTATACATGGCTGGAGCAACCGGTTGGTAATGTCGTAAATCATTGAATTATAGCCTTTTAGATGAATTTACGCCACTTCAAAGCGTTTCAGTTTCAGTTGTTTCAGTTGTTTTTAAGGGGTATCAGCATCTCCTTTCCTTATCTAATATATTGATTATTAATTAGTTATAAGTGTTTAATAAGGGGGGGGTGAAACATAACTGACCCTTTGAAACGCAACTGAAACTGAAACAACTGAAACGCTTTGTTGTGATTGATTGTGTTTTTAGATATGCGCTGGTGGTGCTTGATGATTTGCGCCTTGAAGTTGTCAAGCGCAAGGTTCGTTTCTCTTGCCTCCAAACTATTGCCTTTCCAGGAATTCATTGTTTTTCTCGTTGAGTTCTTCACTTGTCGTTGATGATGGCTGTTCCTCGTTGGTCATATCCCCTACATCATAGGTATCTTCTTCAGATTTCTTTTCATCCTTCTTGCCATGGAGGTATAGTGTGCTATGTGTCGGGCGGAAATCCGATATTCCAGAGAATAGAATTCAGAATCCGAGTAGTGATTTCAGTTTGTCGGAGAGTTCGTCGGTGTCAAACTTACCCACCATATTACCATCCTTGTCAATAAGGAATTTGGCAGGGATATTCTTCACGGCATACATTGTATTGATGTCGGCTGAGGTATTAGCTCCGCGCAATACGTGGCGGAACATGCCTATTCCGTCCTTCTCGACAATATTGCGCCACTTGGCAGGGTCGCGATCGTCGTCAGCAACATATATAAACTCCACGTCATGGCCCGAGTATTTCTCGTAGAGCTGCTTCATGTGCTTGTTGGTGTAACGACACGGGCCACACCATGTAGCCCAGAAGTCAAGCACCACATACTTGCCCTTAAAATCGCCTAGACAGAGAGGCTTGCCATTGATGTCTGTGGCTGTGAATATGGGCGCAGGCTTACCCGTGCTTGTCTTAAGACGCAGAGCTATGGTACGCTCAATCTCTTCCGACTGTATCATTCCCTTTAGTCCAGGCGAAAGAGCGTCATATAAAGCCTTGGCGCTATCGGCAGGTATACTATTAGCCACGCCATGAAGCAGGAACAAAGACAGTTCCACGTCGGGATGACGACGGATATAATCCATCGTCTTTGCATTGTACGATTGGAATATCGGCTTCAACGAGGCTTCGAGCTTATACTTGAAGTCCATATCTGTAGAGCTTTTTGCCAGTACTGCCACCGACTTTATTACCGAAGTCTCGGACATTACCAGTCCGTTGTACTCATCCTCTTGAGCCTGTTGTACCGAGCCCATAACTACCGGCATCGTATGATTGTAGGCATTAATGCCAACAGTTATGGTGCGAGGCTCGAGATAGAATTTGGTCTGCTTGTTGATGTCGCCATTAAGCACTCCCTTGTCGGTAGAGATGAATGCCAGGGCATTGTCTATGTCAAGAGTGCCTTCAAAACGGAATGTGCCATTGCTTACCTTGCAGCTGTCCACTATATCTCTGCCTCGGCCGTCGGTGTACGACATGTAGAGCACCATACCCTCGTAGCCATTGGTGAATCCGTCCACCCTATAGCGCTTTTGGGCTATAGAGCAGACGGAAACAGAGAGCATCAGAGCAAGGACAGTCAGAGTCCTTAGATTACTGTGTCTCATAAGCATTTACGCTATTATTAGAATAATTGACATTATGGATTTCTATTGGGCAGGGCCAAGCAATTTGGCTACAGCCTCTTCTATCTCCTTGCCACGTAATCCCTCGCCCACGATGCGGTTGTTCTCATCGAGCAGATAAATCTGCGGGATGCCCACGAGACGGTATTTCTCGGCGGCAATACTATTCCATCCTCGCAGGTCAGACATCTGTGACCATGTTATACCGTCGTGCTGTATTGCCTTTTTCCACAGTTCTGCCCTCTCGTCGAGCGAGATGCCTATAACTTCGAGTCCCTTGTCCTTGTACTTCTTATAGACATTCATGATGTTGGGACTCTCGGCACGACACGGACCGCACCACGAAGCCCAGAAATCAAGAATCTTGGCTTTGGCCTTGATGCCGTAAATAGAGATTGGCGAACCGTCGGGGGTCTTCATCTGCAGGTCGGGAGCCGTACCGCCCACAATGATGCAGGCTATCTGGTCGGAATAAGGTTTAAGCCAACGCCCAGGCACAGTCTGACGAGCATTCTCGCCCAGCGCCTCATATCTTGCTGGCAGAGTCTTGGTCTTCATCAGTTCTGCCACTCGCCACACTAGCAGACTTGCGCTTACGATGTTGTCATGTTGCTTGGCGAAGGCATCCTCAGCCTTGTCAAGTTTTTCACGATACTGGTCGTACAAGGCTCTGATCTGTGCTATTGCAAAGAAGTCCTCCTTGCCAAAGTCGCGCTCGATAACAGCCTTTGCCGAGTCGCGTTCGGTATATATCTGCAGTTCGGTATTGTGGAACTCGTTGCGCAGTTGCTGCAGCTTGCCTCCTCCTGATATTTTATATTTCATAGGGTCCTTCAGGTCGGCATCAACATGTACCGTCGACTTCTCAAGTATCACGGGAATGCGTATGCTTGAGTCGACCACACGTATGCAGGCTGCAGTAGGCTCGCTAACTTTTCCCTTGATGGTAAAGTGTCCTTTGTCGTCGACAAAGGTACTTGCCAGGGTGTCAAGTCCGTTGGGCGTGCAAGCCACAAGGTGTATCTTGCGCTCTATATTCTTGAATGAGCCCTCTATCTTGTATTGGGCGTTGACGGTCTGTGCCGAGAGGCACACAAGTGCTGTCATGCAGATTGTTGCAGTTTTTTTCATTGTATTCTTGCTTTGATTTTATTACTTCTTTCTTTCCTTATAGGCTACGTCTACGATGTTGCCTAGATCCTTATATTCCTTGTGCAACTTTATTTCACCCATAAGATCGGGCACGTCATACATGCGCAATATTCCCGACTTTGAAGGCTCTACATTATCGGCTGTGGTTGCCACAACAAGCCTGTAGTTGCGTGCACGTTCCCAATCCGCGTATTGTTCCCAAGCCACAAACGGGTTGAACTTCATCACCTTTATTGTCTCTCCCGGGAACGACAGTACCTCGCGTGCAGGAGTGTCGGGATGTCCCATGTCAAACTGATATATCTTGTTACCGCTGGCATAGAACACGTAAGGATAGAGATGGTGGCAAGCGAACAATATGGCGTTCGCAAGTCCTTCGCCCTTTATCTCTCCATAATAGTCTTGGTTGTTATACTCTGTATACGTGCCCTGCTCCCACCAGTTTTCGGGTTCGGTGAATATAGCGTGCAGCTGCATCCCGTAGAAGTAGAATTGTCGGGTGGCAGGATCCTTCAGTATGGCATATACCTCGCCCGACTTGCAAGACTCCATCCACACCATGTCTCTTCCCGTTTGGGCAGAAAAGAGCTGCGGGCCTACAAACTGCATTACCGATGGATAGTTGGAATTGTTGCGGATGCTCAGGAACTGCTTGTTCGTCTCGTCGTAGAGCACGGCAGGAATGTGTCCGTAGGAATTGTCAGAATAGTTGACATTGTAGCTTGTTCCGATGAATGGAGCAGCCTTGAATTCTTCCTTGCCGTTGATTTTGTTGATCTTGAACTCGAAATATCCGTTGTCGATAGAGTTGTCCAAAGTGTAGACATCATGGTTGTTGTCAACGATCACCCAAAGGTCAGGCAATGCATACTGCGACAAGATAGCATTCTCCACCAGTATCTTATCAGGGGAAGCTCCAAATCGCCATTTCAGGTTGTTGTCCTCGCCAGCGTGCAGATCTTTAACGTCAAGATTGTACGTTCCCTTGTCCGTAACAAGCAGAGTCGGAGTCTGTCGTACACTATAGTTGTAAATAAGCTTCTTAGGCACTCCTGGGTTGAATTCGGCTTCCTGCCAAATGTTGTGTGCAATGAGATCGTTATCATCGTCCACGTTGAATATTATGTCCATACGAGGCTTGCCGTTCTCGTTGCACAGTACCATCCATCCCTCGCTGGTCATCGACTTCACCTGAAGTGAGAATGAGCGTATTGTGGTTAGCGAATTCTTCTTGTCCTTCACCTTAAAGAAGCAAGAATAGAGTCCTGGGTCAAGCGTCACGAGAATATCGAGTTTTCTCTCGCGCGAAACTACGGTCTTGTCCAGGTCGGGAATTTGCTCGAAGTCGGTACCAAAAGGCAAAAACTTCCATTCGTACTCATAGTCAGACTCGTTGTTCTGACCCATAGACGATTCTATTTCCGGGTCGATGACAAGTCGGTCGACGAAAGCCACCTTATTAAATCTGACGTTCTCATCCAGTCCGTTGATGGTGAGTTCGTTAATGTCATGATAGTTATAATTTCCCTCATCATCACAACAAGAAGTGACAGCCATGCCCATGAACAGCGCAAGGGCTGCGGTATATAGATATCGTGAAATCTTCATAATCATATCATTTTAAATGTGTTTCTTTTAACCTTGTGAAGCCTCGCCCATTGTCATCGGCTCGCCGTCTTCGTCGAGCGTCGGATGCTCATCCAGCCATTGTTGCATGTACTTGCCGGCAAACTTAAGATAGCCTGCCGAGAGTCCCTGTGTGGTATCCTTAAGCCATTCTGTACGGCTTATCTTCAGCACGTCGCATATCAATATGCTCTTCTTTGCCGACCATTTGCCAAAGTATTGGTCGCCATAGATGCCCCACCATGCAGGCATAGGGAATTCCTCGTCCATTACGATTACACGCTGATAGTCCATCTCACGTGTGATGAGATTGCCCTCGGCATCGAAGTAGCCGTCGTAACGGGTATAGATAAACTTGAGTTCGTCGTTTGGAATCAGGCTCACCTTGAAGCGCTTTGGCTTCTCGGCAAGATTGGGGTCTCTGAGTAGGGTGAAGTAAATATAAGCTTCATTCTCGCCAGCCTTGATGACATAATCGGTAGGGAACTTGACGTAGTCCACTCCCTCAACGGCAGCATATTCGTCGCCCTCATCGGTAGTTACCGAAATCTGGAAGTGGCGGTCGTAGTCCTTTGTGTCGCCAATAAGGTTCACTCTCAACCACCATTCCATCTCCTTGACATCCGAATCCAGCTGTCCCCAATGCACCACGAGAGTATCGATGTAAGTATTTCTCGTGTCGAAGAAAATGCCACACTCACCTTTATATACGTCAAGATTCTTCTCGCAACTTGCAAATACCGACAATATCAGTAAGAGCAGAAAAGGTATTATCTTCTTTTTCATAGCTTTATTTCTTTTGGTTTGTTATGTTTTTTCTGTCGGAGGTTTAGTTGTATTTGGTCTCTCCCTCAGGCAAAGGCATCACGTAATTGTTGGCATTAATGCTTCTTGTGCCATACTGTGACGTAGCATCCTTGATGCTCTCCTTGTTGTTTCGCTTATAGTAGAAGAAGAGCTGTCCCTCCCCCCAGAACTCTCTTATCCATTCGGCATCAATATCTTCCTGATACATGACAGCCTTGCTGAGCAATCCACGATGGTTGCGCAGGATGTTGTATATTCTCAAGCTTTCGTAATAGTCTGTCGAACACTCTGTAGCAATAAGATATGACTCGCTGACCTTGATAAGAGGAATCATCTGATTGTAGAGCGAATCGGACGACTGGCTCTGATACTTATTGAAGATAGAGTAAGACGTGCCCGAATTCTCTACAGAGTTCTTGAGCCATGCTATGTATCTGTAGTCTACCTTCTCGTTGTCGAAGAGATAGTTTACCACGTCGGTACGCGGAGCCAGCAACGTGGTCATCTTCAGGTTGTTGCCGTCGAAGTTGCCTGCAAAGATAGAATTACGCTCCAGATTCTGGGCAGAGAACATGATTTCAGAAGAGAACACTCGGTCGGGATTGCTGCTGGTTATCTTCATCGGAGTGATCCATGGGAATGTCTTCTCGTGTGCCTCGACAACATTCATAGCGTGTTTGAAAGCCTCTGTATCGTTGTGCATGTAGTAATAGGCTCTTGCCATGAGTCCCTGCACAGCATAATAGTTGAGTCGCAGATTGCGTGCCTGCCAGAAGTCGTTCTGCGGGTCGCCGCTTACCCCATAGCGCAGAATCGGGTCGGACTTGGCAAGAAGCGATTCCGATTCAAGCAGATCGGCCTCAAGCTGCTTCATATAGTCAACGCTCGACAGTTTGGGCGACACATCAAGTGAATAGACCGTATAATACGGTATTGACAAGGCCGGCTTGTCGGGGTCGTAAATAGGACCGAAGAGGCGGAATAGGTCGAGATGCAGGAATGCTCTGAGAGCAAGCGCTTCGCCCTTGATGAGGTTGTAGTCCCTTTCTGAGAGTACGTCACGATGTTCTTCGCAGTTCTTCAAGAGGCAATTGACATTGGAGATGAGTGCGTACTCCTTACTCCAGATGTTTGAAATAATGCCTTTGGTCTCTGTGCCGGCATACTTGAAGTTCATATACTCCTTCACCACCTTATTAATATCGGCTACAGCATATCGCTGCGCAAGCACCTCGACAAATCCGCATGTCATTTCCTTTCCGTATATGCTCGACTGGTTGAGTTCGACGTATATACCGTTAAGTGCTTTCTCAAATCCTGACACACTTGAGAAGTTGTTCTCTTCTGTGATACGGTCGCTCGGCTGTATGTCGAGCCAGTCGGAACATGAAGCCAGAGCCGTGAGGACCGTCAGCATGATAATATATATATTCTTACGCATAGTTGTTACTGATTAAAAGTTGACTGATAAAGACATAGAAACACTTCTTGCAAACGGATAAGAAGTACCGCGTTCCTCCTTTATTGACGACCATCGGCAGATGTCGTTCATGTATGCGCTAACCGTCATACCCTGAATGCCGATCTTGTTCATCAGCTGGTAGGGGAACTCGTAGGATACTCTCACCGACTCTATTGTGAGATAGTTGTTCTTCTGTACGAAGCGTGAGGACATCGGAGTATTCTCGGTCAACGAGATGCCCTTGAATCGAGCCTTGTCGCCCGGCTTCTGCCAGCGGTCGTATAGAGCGCGGCGGTCCTGGTTGCGTGCAAGGTCGTACGAAGAGATGTTCTCTACCTTGTCATAAAGAGTGCTGCTGAAGGCATCGCCTCCGAGGCTGTAGCGCATGAAGATGCTGCACGAGAATCCCTTCCAGTAGAAGGTATTTCCCCATGTGCCCTCTATGTCAGGGCGTGTATCGCCCACCTCCACTTCGTCGTCATAACTATAGTCGAAGGTGTACTTGCCGTTCTTTGTGATGAATATCTCACGTCCCGAAGCCGGGTCTATACCTGCCGAACGTACGGACCAGAGTGCTGTAGGGCTGCCTCCGTCGTAGTAGCGGGTCATGTTCTTGGTGAGGTTCTTCTGGTTGAACTGGTCGAGCTTATCGCCTACCTTGTCGTAATAGGCGGTCATGTATCTGAACATAAGGCTCGTGGTCCAATTGATGCGCTCCTGAGGCTTATACAGAATAGCATATCGTATGGTGCCGTTGATACCCTTGTTCACCTGCTTGCCGATGTTAGCCAGACGTGAGGTGGTACCTACCGACATCGGTATGCCTATAGAAGCCAGCAACGGGTCGGTATTCTTGCGATAGTAGTCGAAGTTGATATGGAAACGGTTCTTGAAGCTAAAGTCGAAACCTACGTTGAAGTCGAGCGTCTTCTGCCAAGCGAGGTCGGGATCGCCAAATCCGCTGATGAGCACTCCAGTACCGAAATAGTTCTGCATCCAGTTGTTGAACTCGTAAGTTGTGAGCGTATTGTACGAACCGAAGTTCTGGTTGCCGGGATTACCTATTGACGCTCTCAGCTTCAGCATCTGCACTCCGCTCAAGAGGTTCTTTACGAATTTCTCATTATGTATGTTCCATCCCAAGCCTACAGCCCACGTTGTGGTGAAGCGCTTGTTGGTGCCGAATACCGACGAGCCGTCAGTACGTATGTTGGCATCGAGCAGGTAGCGGTTGTCGTAAGAGTAGCCGCCATTGAAATAGAAGCTTACCGAACGCGCCTTTGAGTCGTAATAGCCCGGCTTGCCGCCTTCAGGATATTTGTTGGCAAAGGCAGGTGTGGTGAAGTTGCCGTCAGGGAAGCCCTGTACGTCAAACGATTTTGAGATGCTCTTTGTCTCTTGGAAGGTTGCTCCCATCACAGCATTTATCTGATGGGCGTTGCCAAGCAGCTGACCGTAAGTCACGGTAAAGTCGCCATCATAGCTGAGGTTGTCGGTACGGTTGTCGCTATACGAACCCTTCTTCAGCTTCTCCACCTGGTCGAACTGGGTGTCCTGAGGCGAGCGGAACGACTCTCCGTCGCTCGTGCTCTTGCTGATGCCGAAGCGTCCGCGCAGCCACAACACCTGCAAGGGCCGGTATTCGAGATTGAAGTTATTGCGCACGGCAAACGATTCGCCCTTACTGTAGCTGTTCAGGCGGTCGTTCCACATAGGATTGCCTACATTTACCGAAGCGTCGTAAATGTCCTTTGTATCGGCCTTATACTCCAGCCATTTCTCCACCTTGCCTCCCTCGCCATACTTAGGATAGTAAGGGTTGGCATTGGCATACTCGTAGAATTGCACTACGGGATTGCTGAACGAAGTGACGTCAACGGTAAGGTTGTTGGAGAATGTAAGCTTGCCCATACGGTAAAGGATGTTGAGGTTGCCGCTCATCACTTCACGGTCTGACTTCTTCATCACGCCCTTCACATTGTTGTAACTCACACCCAGACTGTAGCGGAACTGCTCGTTACCACCCTCAGCGCTGACATAGTGGCGCTGGTTGAAGCCTGTGCGAAGAGGCTCCGACATCCAATATGTATTCACGCCACGAAGCACGTTCTGCAGAAGTCGGTTGTAACGCTTCTCCTGCGCCTCCTGCTGGTCAGCAATATTTGAGGTATAGTAGCCCGAGAGGCGCTCGAATTCTAGTTTCTCGGCAGCATTCATAAGATTGTAGTCGGTAAGGTCGGCAAACGAGATGTTATAGTTGCCGCTATACGACACCTTCAGTTTGCCCATCTGAGGAGCCTTCGTTTCCACAACAATCACACCATTGGCAGCCTTAGAGCCGTAGATAGCGGTAGAGGCGGCATCCTTCAAGATGGTGACCGATGCGATACGGTCCATACTGAGGTCCATGATTGTCTGTAGGGTTGTCTCGAAGCCGTCAAGTATGAACAACGGCTGGTTAGGGTCTTGTCCGAAGGTCTCCTTCAGTCCCACGATACTTGTCTTGCCACGCACCTCAAGGTCGGGAAGCCGGTTTGGGTCTGAGCCGAACTCGTTGCTTTCCAACACGTTGAAGGCAGGATCGAGGGTCTTGAGGCTCTGGATAAGGTTGAGGTTGCCCACATTCTTAAGTTCTTCAGCCTTATACGTCTGCGAAGAACCCGTGAAGCTCTCTTTCTTACGTGTGTAAAGACCTGTGACAACAACCTCATCAATCAGACTCTTGTCCGTCTTAAGTACAATCTTGTTTTTCTTTCCTATTTTCAGCTTTGCAATAACAAGAGTTTGCGTCTCCATACCTACACACGATACACGCAGAGTCTTGACAGACGCAGGAAGATTCTTGATAACGAAATTACCGTTAATGTCGGTAATGAAAGATTCCTTGGTCCCGACGGCCAATACCGAGACGCCCATGATAGGATCCCCGTCGTCAGCTGTAACGACAACTCCAGTAATAGTTGGCCAAGTGTCTTGTGCCAACGCGACTTGCATGCACATAAACAAGGCCGCAAGCAAAAATGTCAGTTTCTTTTTCATACAAAAAGATTTAGTGACTACTATCCTGCCAGAGCTGAACTATCACAATCTGAATAAAAGAAAAGTCTTATGGGGAGTATTTATGAGGTGAAATAACTATAGCATTTTCATGGCATGAAACCGTTATATAAATACACAACAGTAAATCTGTCCAAAAGACTAATTCCAATTATTTCAAAGAGCAATATGCTCCCTCATAAAGGGTTGTTGATTAATATTTAAACCGGTCCCATTGAAAATAGAACACTTTTGAGATTTTAAATGAATTCTGCGTTTTTATTTTTGAAGTTAGGTATGGTTAATACATGTAGATTAGGAGCTATCACATCATGGTAATCCGCGTATGCTCCAACGGTCTTGCATGGTTTACATAATTTTCTTTATTTTTTACAAAGTTATAGTATTGCTTCAGAAAATACAACATTTGTCAAGTTAAATAAGGTTAATCATGACATTTTTGTAACTCATCCGTCATTTAAAACATGGATTTGGTTGAATGTATTATGCATTACATTATATTAAAACAATCTCAATCTCAGTATCTCAGTTGTAAAAACAGTCACAATCAAATCCATACTCCTTTCTTTAAACCCTTATAACTAATTAATAATCAATAAGATATAAGAAAAAGAAAGTATTAGGGGTATGCATTTTTTGTAACTGAGATACTGAGATTGAGATTAAGAGGCAACAATCAACGAGTACATCACGAGCATATATCACTCATTACCAATAAATTAAAACGTTTCCAGAATAAAAGTCCAAAGGCAACAATCACAGACAAGAGCACAATTATCATCAAAATTGTCCTCTCAAAGGCCCTTTAAGACATTCATGAGACGCTCGTTTTAATGCAAATGCCGCCTTTTCAGGCCAATTGTATGTTGTTAGTCTCACTTTATCCCAAATCGGTCATTAGAAAATGACAAGAAGCTTTTTC
>ULYE01007600.1_pt1 | contig 27154 bp, 25 predicted proteins | sample 1961921 | NCBI WGS metagenome assembly ULYE01 (sample SAMEA4835856, study PRJEB28245) | human gut metagenome | biome: gut microbiome; material: fecal sample | place: Denmark | collected 2008 | reverse complement strand
GGCCGCGTAGCCATATACTCAAATTTTAACGAACTATTGTTATTAGTATGACGTATAATTATCAGTTATATGTTATAGTTAGGGAATGTCGGATGTTGTAATTCGTGTTTTACTTTTCCACAATGTTTGTAGTTCTTGCTGTTTAGGTCCTAAGTAAGTCTGTGCATAACTAAGGATATCGTATTCTGTATATTCATCGTCAGCATTTCCTTCAAAGTCACAGGTGATTGAAAACACTGTTTTAAATAATGTAGGTTCGAAGCCTACACTATAACGTATTCTACTTTCCTGACTGTTTAGTTCCTTGCAAAGCTCACGAGCCATGTCAGCGTGTATGTCATTTATTATGACTGCACCAACAAGTGAAATGGCAAATCTTTCACTATCGTGTGAAAAAACTTTTACTATTCCTTGCGGTAGGCTAAGGTATACCTCTCCCGTACCATCCTCATTGCATTCGGTTATACTATATATTAGTTTTTCTTCTTCTGCCAATAATATAGCAAGCAAGACATAGGAGTGTCTGCTTCGTATATCCCGTTTGTAAGAACGTTCTTGAAACTTGCTGTGAATCCAACTGCAACCAATTGCCTGGGCAATGCCTATAACAATAAGCCAAAACTGTGTGCTAAACATAATAAAATAATTAATTGATGTGTGAGTGTCATAGTCGTTAATATGATGACTAAATGACGTTAATCCTAGTTTAATGTGCCAAAGATAGCATTTATCTTTGTGTTTTGCATAATTGTGTTGAATTGTTTGACCAAGTTTTCGGAGTTTTAACATTTCAAGTGGAAGAGGAGAAAAAAATAATTCAAAAGCTGTGGTTTTTCAAGTTTTGTTTGTACCTTTGTCTTGAACAATCTTACTGACAAACATAACATAAAAGCTTGACGAGTGGACTGTTGACTTAGATTGATGAACACAAAATCTAAAGACAACCCTTTCGCATTGTCTAATGCGGACATCCGACGAGGCGGTGTAACTCCCTCATGTGCAGGATTTGCCTCCTGCATCTCCCCCGAAGTTCAAGGCCATAAGGCAGAGAACTCCCATACTGGGGTGTCGGTAAGAAATGTGCCTTAAAGAAACAATCATTATTTTTTATGGAAGCATCTTATATCATTGCACCATTGTTAGGCGGAGTGATTGGCTACATTACCAATGACATCGCTATAAGAATGCTGTTCCGCCCTCACACAGCAAAATATTTGTTCGGTATTCACATACCATTCACTCCTGGCATCATACCCAAGGAGAAAGGACGAATAGCTGAGGCAGTAGGAGGAGTGATCAGTGAGAATCTGATGAACAATGAAGTGCTGGAGAAGTATCTATTGTCGGAGGAAATGATTGAAAAAATCAAGTCAGCCGTCGAAGAGTTTATCGCCACGCAACAGAAAAACAGCGAGACTGTGGCCCAGTTCCTTGAACATTATCTTTCGGAGGAAGAGATTGACAGCATTTCGCAGAGTGTTAACCAGAGTATAACTAAACAGACATACGACAAATTAGCCGACTCTTCTGTGGGAGAAAAGGTGGCACATGTGGCCATCGACCATGTTGCGAAGAAGCTTACCATTGATGGAGCGCAAGAATTGCTTGCCGGTATAGGTGGCGCGTTAGGTGGCATCGGCGGTATGGCAGCAGGACTTTTCGGGAGCAACATTGTTGCTAAGTTCTTGAGTATGCTCAGAGAGCCAGCCGAGCATTTCCTTGCTAATAACATCAACACGATGCTTCGCAACAATGGCAAGGAGATAGTGTCGAATATGGTTGATGGTGAGGTTGATAACTTCTTGAGCAAACCCGTTTGCCGATTGCTTGAAGGACACGAAGCACAGCTCGCCCAAGCTGTAGACACAATAGAATCCATATACCGTAGCGTCATCACCGAACATTTGCCTAAGATTCTCGACTCCATCGACATCAGCAAGGTAGTAAGGGAGCGCATAAACGAAATGGATGTAAACGAGACTGAAAAACTCATATTCCAGGTTATGGACAAGGAACTCAAGGCCATTGTGTGGTTGGGAGCGTTGTTGGGACTGGTGATGGGAAGTATAAACATTTTTATTTGAAAAACATAAAACCTAAAAATTTATTATATGGCAATTAATTCACAATTGATAGAACAAATACTCGACAAACGATTGGGTCGTGGTATTTATGAGGGTAAAGGCAGATTGCAGAATATTAATGGCAAAATAGCTGCCTTAAGAAAAGTGAGCGATAAGGTAGTGGCTCTGAGTTCGTTGATTGTAGCAATACGTAAGGAATTGGAGGCTGAAAGTGGCAACTATTTTAAGTTTTTAAGTTCAGACCCTGAAGCTTTGTCAAAATTTAATGATGTGTCTTGTAAAGACGCACAGAAAAAGTTGAAGCTTTTGTTAGAGGAACTTGAGAGATTGAAGAGTCGTTTCAGTAGAAAGGCTTTGCGTATAGCTTTCATTGGAGTTGAGCGTCAGGGCAAGAGCACTTTCTTGAAGACTATAACCGGCTTGAATGACAGAGTGATACCTGCATACAGTGGAAATAGTTGTACTGGAGCTGTATCAGTAATCCATTACTCTGACGAGCCGTTGAAGGTGGACGTTGAGTATTTCTCTGAACAGGAGTTTCTTGATACTGTCAAAACAAAACTTGAAAAATATTTTCCTGACAATAAATTTTATATTGGCAAACTTGCGGATGTAAAGAATCTGTCTCTTCCTGAATGCTTGGGAGAGAATGCCACTCTTACAGAAAACACCGAATACCAGAAGTTTAAGACTTCATACGTAGATCATTATGATGAATATTGTGATTTGGTGGGAATAGGCTTAAAGTCTTACTATGACGAGGCGATTATTGCACAGCATGTTGCGCAATATGAAGAATTCCCCAATAAGGTGGAAGGTGCGATGGAGAAAGAGAAAAACGATGGTAAGATTGTTTGGATAAAGAAATATTATAAGTATGTAGCAGTCAAAAACGTTGACATATATACCCCATTCAAAATAGCAGATACCAGCCTGTTGGAGCTTGTAGACACTATTGGCATAGGTGGTGCTGCTGATTCTGTAGTTGTTGAAAACGAGATGTTCAGAGTGTTGCGTGAGGATTGTGACGCAGCAATAGACTTGTTCAGACCAGAGAAAACCGGCAACTATCCTGATGAACAAACAAAATTGCTTGACAATATTTGGGAGAGATTGTCTAATCGAGATCCATCAAAGTGGATTGTATATGTAATTAACAAAGCCAATCATGATGAATTCTTAAATGTGGCAAGTGTGGCAGATGTGATGCCTATTATACAGAATACTCTTGCTGCTAAAAGCACCAAAAAGCCAGTGGCCTGGGCGAAAGATATTATTGGAGATGATTTGGATGAAGTGACCAATCTTCTTATCAATCCACTCCTTGATTTGATAACGGGCAACCTTGACACTTTGGATGATAATCTGATGAAGGATGTGGATAATCTTGCAAAGGAGACTTATAGTCAATGTCTTTCATTGGTGAAGGCTGCAAGCGATGTAACATCTGCGAGCCTAAGTATGAGTGGCGACGTATTGTCATTATTTGATGAGACTCTGTTCAAGGACCTGTTAAGAGATTTTGGTTATGCTCTCAATCAATTGGACGAACTTGGATACGCAAAGAAGAAAGACCAGCAGTGCAAGGAGCTGGAAAATGAATATAAGCGTGTGTTGGACAACATTGATGAGTATTTGCCAGATGAGAGTGACATACACGAACGTTTCATAACAGGAGCAATACTCAGTCAGTCGCAGGTGTTCGAAGAGTATGTAGAGCAGATGCGCAATGATATTTTCGCTTCTTTTGAGAATGTCAATGCCACAGTGCTTATACCATTGCAGGAGAAGGTTAAGAACGAATTGGCTGCTGTGCTTTATGAGCAGGGCAAGTTGAAATGTCTTCCGTTGAAGTCTTCCGAGAACGGTCCTTCAATGGAGTGGCTTCAGGAATTGCTTGACAACTATATCGACGAGAACTTTTATCCTTATCTTAACAAAGCCATACAGTTTGTACTGAACTATCAGATAAACATTGAGGGTATGGTGGAATACAATGTGGCGCGTGCTCTTTGTGTTATCGATAAGACCAATCGTGAGTTCATACCTTACAAAGGAGCCTTTACAGACAATTTCGAGGAAAAAGCGTCAGAGGTATGGCAGGAGCTTTGCAACCGTCTTATGCCAGTGGTAAATCGCATGAAGAGTTGGATAGGTGATTTCACGCTCATCCCAAGCCACTCGTTTTATAGCCGTGTACACAAGTTCCATATTAAGCTTATGACAGACCAGGGTGGTGTGAAGGACTTCCGCCGCTTCTACCGCAACAACATGGGACAGATATGGAATAATGAGATACTTAACATCCGCCAGACAGAGAAGGCTTTCGGCGATTGGACATCGCGTGTAAACGATCTTAAGGCGGTAGTAACAAACGATAATTTTAAAATGAATTAAATATGCCATTTCTTGATAGTTTAATTGATAGTTTAGATGGGTTTAGTACAAGATTTCAGTCTACTCCCGTTATTAAGGCCACAATGATGGGACCGCGTGCCGTTGGCAAGACATCCATTATGGCGTCTATATTCAGTGAGACAAAAGACGAAATTGCCGGTACTAAACTCTATTTTCGTGTTGGCAAGGACAGTAGTGCAGCCTTGACTGCCAAAAGAATAAATCTGATGTCTATATTCAGCAAGCGCACGTCTTTGTCTGACAGTCCGAATGCGGGTGCCATACAGGCTACAGCTGAAGAAACAATATTTAAGTTTGAAATGGGTTTTGTGGGACATAGCAAGACAGTGGATATAGAGATTACAGATTTTCCCGGTGAGTATCTTGACTCACAACCCAAGAAGGTGTCGGATTATATACTGCAGTCGCAGGTTATAATGATAGCCATCGACACTCCTTATTTGATGGAGGAAGGCGGCAAGTATAACGAGGAGAAAAACAGAGTGAAGGCTGTCACTCGTTTTGTCACAGAACATCCTGACGAGTTTAAGGACAAACTGATAATGTTTGTTCCACTCAAGAGTGAGCGATATTTCCATGATGGAAAAATAGACAGCGTCAAGCAAGCTGTTGTCTCCACCTACTCAGCGATTATCAATTTCTGCAAGCAATGCAACACAGCTTGCGTAGTTACTCCTATTCAGACACTTGGCGACGTGGAGTTTGATACGTTCATCGACAATCCAATGCCTGGAGTCAGCACTCTTACGAAATTGTCGAAGTATCGTTTCTGTGGTGATGATGCAAAGTTTAAGCCCGTATTCTGTGTGCAGCCGATGTATTACGTATTGACCTATGTGTCTAATTATTATGAATGGATGAGTGGTCAGTCTATGACCATATGGGATCGCCTGAAATACTCTATATATGCTCTCTTGAAGAAAAATGATGAATTTTTCTATGAAATCAAGAAATTGTCGAAGAACATCATTGTTGGCACGCTTGGTTATGATATAATTCAAAACAACACAATCTTAAACATTAAATAATTATGGCACTAAAAGTATTAATGATGGGAGGCCGCCGCTGCGGCAAGACATCTGCATTGGCGAGCCTGTTTGACCAAATGATAAATGGAGCTACTAATGATTATCTTACTGTAGCAGACGACACTGACCCTAATCAGAAGAATGATGATAATACAGAAAAAGAAGAAGGAATAGAAACTCTTAATAACAAGAAACTTGAACTCCAGCATTTTATAGGCAAAGCCAATAATAATACGTTTCTTGTGGATGCTGGTCCAACACCCAATTATTGGGATTATCTGTTGAGAGTTCAAATACCTGGCACAACCAAAAGCACTCATCTGCGTTTTCGTGATGCCAATGGAGAGTTTTTTGAGTCTGGAAACAAACATCATGACGATACTATGAGATTTGTTCAGGACTGCGATGTCTTTATTGTAGTTGTAGATACACCTTATATGATGGCTGGCAAAGATTATGAGAATGAGGCAGCGAATGTGGTTAATTCTTTGCATACTTTCTTGACAGCAGTAGACACAAGCAAGTCCAAAGGAAAACAGGTGATTTTTGTCCCTATAAAGTGTGAGAAATGGTTGCAGGAAGGACAAGCGGACGAGGTTGTCGCTAAAGTGGAAGACACATACAGTTCAACTATAAGGCATTTGGTAGCGACGGAAAAGACAGAAATCAGTATTATTCCAATCCAAACAGCAGGCGATATACTCTTCTCAGATTTGCGTGAACCGTATGTTTTATATAATACTGTGACAAATAAGAAAGTAAAATGTTCTAAGTTTACAGAAAAAATAGTAACCCTTAATACCGGGAAAAGCCATAAAATTACAGATATGGAGACCTTAATGGAAGACCCTGAAGGTGTTTTCCCAGGTAGAGGAATGGAGGAAATTGTTCGTCCTACTGAATGGTTCCATTTGCCTCAAGACCGTGATCCAAAATATGCTCCTTACAATTGTGAGCAGCTGCCTTTGCATATCATCCGCTTCATGTTCAACAAGCTGAAAGCGGAAGCTCCCGGTGGTATTTTTGGAACAATTTTGTCAAAGATCTTCGGAACGATGACAAAGAAAGACTTGCAGAATGCTCTTGACAAGCTCTCTAAGAATGATTTGATAAAAGACAACACAGAGGGAATCAAAACAATAAAAAAGATATATTAATCCATCCTCGTTGGAGGGTATCTAATGTAAACGTATGGAATATAATGTTTTGCTTTTAGGTGGACATCTATGTGGGAAAACATCAGCATTGGCAAGTATGTTTGATGAAGTAATAAGTAAATTGTCTTCATATTTCTCAATACGTGATATCACTCCTGTATATGAAAACAGTCTACATAATTCTTTGAATAACAAACTATTGGAGATGAAAAGTCTTATATCTAATAAACATGGAAATAATAACATGTTTTGTATGGATTATGGATGTTCATCAACATATAACGATACCACGTTAAGGTTTTCTAAATCAGGAAAAACTAAAGGTATAGATTTCCTTTTTACAGATATGCCAGGAAGCTTTTGTCTTAATAATGGAATTCATCATGATTGGATACGAAATTTTGTACGTAAAGCAGAAACATGTGTTGTTGTTATTGATACCCCATATCTGATGGTAGGCAACATAGTTGAAAATTTATCAAGAAATATATCTGATATTATTTTTAGTTTGTTGACCTCTATTGAATATGAAAAAGAATTGAAGCAAGTTCTTTTAGTCCCTGTAAAATGTGAAAAATGGATACAAAATGGTGAAGGTGAAAAAGTTGTGCAGAAAATAGAAGAAGAGTATTCTCAAATCATAGATTTCTTTAAAAACACTAATAATGTAGAAATAGGAATCATCCCTATTCAAACAACTGGAAATATCATCTTCTCAGAATTAAGTGAAGCTTACAGATTATATGATAATGAGACTAATTGTGTTCAATTATGCTCCAAGATGACAGATAATATTGTAAGATTAAAAGACGGACGATATCATCGTATACATAACAATGAGTATATAGAACAAGATCCGTCATTTTACTATGAATTTTCTGATGAGGCAATTAGAATGGAATGGTTTCAATATGCGAATAATCGAAATGCTGATTTTTCACCAGAGAATTGTGATCAATTATTTCTTCATATACTAAGATTCATGTTGAAGAAGTTTTTGGTGGAAGGTAAAAATCATATACTTCCGTTTCCTAAAGAGATTAATAATGATACTGCAAGAGAAATATTAGACACGTTGATGTCTAATAAACTCATTAAAGACGACATGGACAGTATACATACGATTAAATCTGTATTTATTAACTAATAAACCAAAGGAGGCTATTATGCTTAGATATTATTCATATTATTCGGTTGGAGGATACAAAGACATGTATCTTGGCAACTCGGAGATGAAGGAAGAAGAAGTTTTCTTTTTGCCGTTATTGCCTGTATGGAAAAAGAGGGCAGAGAAGAATAATGACAAGGAGTTGGCTGATAAGGTGGAAACATTGGAACAGCTCCCCTCTATCAAGATTCTGCATGAGAACAATTCTTATGACTTCCCGGAAGATGCTAACGTCGTTATTTCGCATGGAGCTTTTAAAATTTTGCTTAAGTCGTGCAGCGATGGCAAGAGCGTGTTGTGCTTCCGTGACATAGAAAACGATGAAAAGGACGAGAACGGACGCTCTATTCCTTACTTGATAGCAATAACCGGAGAGACCGACGAGGACAAAGCGGCACTGCATATACTCTGTGCCTATATGGCAATGAATGTCAAGACCACAGGTGGTGTGTTCTCAGAGCTGTTCTGCTATGATGCTGAGAAAAACGGTGTCAGCTTTAAGCTTGCAAGACTGAACAAATGGGTGGACAGTACATTATTGGCTGTTGATGAGGCTGCCATTGAAACTGTGGACAACAAATACCTGCCAGCAGAAAAGGACGCGTTGCTGGTGTTGCCAAATGGCATTACAAGAGAAAAGGCACTAAGTGAGCAAGAACTCAAGGACTCATCTACATATACTATAAGTATAGACGACATCATTCCACAAGACGATTCGGCAAAGTTGAGTGCTTTGCTTAGACGATTTGTAGAGCGGACTCAGAACAGCAAATCGAAGCAGCTCAAGATGATGGGTGGAGCTGCCTTGACAGGCTTTGTACTTGGATTTCTGGCTGGTTTCTTTTATAAAAAATAAGAAAACAAATGGCTGAGCTCAAGGTGCTTATGATGGGCGGCAAAAGAGTGGGTAAGAGTTCTGCTCTTGCCGCCATTATGGAGGCTTTCATAGATGGTCTGGTAAGCAGTATGTTGACAGCTACAGACAAGACTATGCTGGAGAAAAAAGAAGGAGTGAAGCAAACTTCAATTCCTGCAAAGCTCCAAGAAGTAAAAACGATGCTGCAGAGAAATGCCGGAAAAACTGTTCTTGCCGATTCTGGAAGAACAGAAATAAAATGGGACTATAAGCTCAAACTGAATATACCAGGCAAAAGCGAGACAATGACCATCGTCTTTACTGATATCAATGGAGAGTTTTTTGAAGATGATAATTATCATCGCCAAGAAACTATACAAATGATAGCTCAGTATGATGTGTTCATTGTTGCCATAGACACTCCGTTTATGGTTGAGGCAAGGTCGGATAATGACCTTGTGGATGATGTTATCAATAGAAAATACAACTGCATTGATTCTATCCATACTTTTCTTACAAAAATAGACGATAAGGACGGGCAGGATGCCAAGCTTGTGATTTTTGCTCCTATTAAATGTGAGAAATGGGCGAAGGAAAACCAACTTGACATGGTGTCGGATTATGTCATGGAGGATTATAAAACCACAATCAGCGCTTTGCAGAAATATCAGAAAGTGCAGGTTGAGATTATCCCCATACAAACGGTTGGCTCGATGGTGTTCGAAGAGCATAAAGAGGCTTTTCTGTTTCATTGGCAGAAACGACAAATGTTTTTCTGGAAGAAGAATATGCTCAACAAGTGTGCCGTGCTGGACAATGGCAATGTGAGACTTTCCGATGGAACAGAAATGAGCCATAAGGAGGGTGCGGTAAGTGAAGACCACTCGGCTATCCTCATACCCGATACTGACATCATTCGTCCGAACTCATGGTTCAAGGTTTTGTCGGCTGACTATAAGCCTTACAACTGTGAACAATTGGCATTCCACATCCTGGATTTCATGATGTCGAAAATCATTGACATAAAAGTAAGACAAGCAGAAGGTCAGTCTGCTATTATAGCCGACTTGAGGAGAATAGGAAACAGACTTCTTAACGCAATGTCCTTTGGCGTGTGGGATGCCATAATGAGCGTATTTGGAGATATTCCTATTGAGGACATGGACAAGATTGTAAACCGTATGATAGAGCTGAGGCTGATAAAGAGGGACTGTGAGGGCATAAGAATATTAAAACAATGTGATTTTAAAACATAAAAAAAGAGTAGGATGATAAGGTTATATGCATATTATTCATGTGGAGGCTACAAGGACATGTATCTTGGTAGCAGCGACACTGCCGCCTCTCCATCATATTTTCTTCCTCTTTTGCCAGTAATGAAAAAGAGAGGCAGAACGGACGAGGTGGAAAAAATAAAATATCAAGAATCTTTACAGCACGTTTGCATTGTTACAAGTTCTGAGTCTTACGGTTTTCCTGCAGATGCAGCAAACATGTTTTCGCATGGAGCCTACAAGGCTGTTTATCGTACATTGCAAGATGGAAGTTCTTGTTTGTCAATGCACGACATTCCTTCCAACGAAACTGATGAGGAGGGCAGAGACATTCCCTTCACACTGATGTTTGTTGCTGATGGCGAAGAAGACTCTGCTAAGTTGGACAGCATGGCTGCTGCATTGTTGAAGGATATGACAGCATGGCAACAGCTGTTCACTTCTTTGTTTGCCTATGACCCAACAGTGAACGGTATAAAGTTTGATTTGCCAAAGATAATGGCAAGAATTAATGACACTAAGCAAGAGTCAAACTGTTATATCGACAGGACGCAAAGCAAGAATGTTGCTTATCTTATGCTGAATGAAAACAATGGCGTGAAAATAGCTCTTAAAGAACAAAACTTGAAAAGAGAAGAAGTGTCTTGCTTTGTTGACGCAAATGGAAACATTATTGAGGGACGCTTGCCTTTGGCTAAAGAAGAGAAGCAAGAGAAAGAATTTCCTGTTGACAAAGTAAAAGAAGCACCTGCGAAAGAAAAGTCTTCTAAGCAATCGGAGGACAAGCCAAAAGGTATAAACGACAATACTATATTAGAGCGTCTGAATGAAATAAGAAAACAGTTGGATGAATTGAAAAACATTGTAGATAAATGTTCTATTGACAAAAAAGTAGAAAAAGGCACTTCTGACGATCCAGAAATAGTACGCTTGATTAATGAGATTAATAATCGGATAGACCTCAGTTCTGTTATAGAGCAATTGGAGAAGCAGTATGACAAACAGAAAAGCATTACTCTTTGCTTGATAGTGATAACAACCCTAATAGCAATTTTACAAATAATAAATATGTTATAAAAATGGAAACAAAGAAATTAATCGGACTATCCCCAATAGAATATGAACATCCTTTTGACAAGGCAGCCTTGAACAAACTCAGAGCATTGCCAGGACTGGATGTTGTGACTAACTTCTTGCTCAATTGGACTTATGTCAAATGGAATGTGATAGGGTTGCAAGGCAGTAACTTCCATATCACCCGCGATTCATGTCCCGAGCTGTTCCAGTTGGTCAAGGATGTCGCAGCCACATTGGATGTTGAAGATTTTCCTGAGATTTATACAGAATGGGGATATTCGGTGAATGGATATACCACCGGCAATAAAGACCAAACGCTAATGGTTCTTAATTCGGGTGCGGTAGATTTGCTGACTGACCAGCAGTTGAAATTTGTTGTTGGTCATGAGATGGGCCATATCAAGAGTGGGCATGTTCTTTATCACATGATGGCTCAAATGTTCACATCAATGGTTGGACTTATACCATTGGGCGAGACATTGTTGACTCCTATTCATTTGGCTCTGCTCTATTGGAACAGAATGTCGGAATTTACAGCTGACCGTGCAGGACTTTTGGCTTGCCAGAATAAGGATGAGGCTATACAAGCCATTATAAAGATGGCTGGTGTACCTATGAAGTATTTCGAAAATATGAATCAAGACTCATTCATTAAGCAGGCTGAGGAATTTGAAACTAAGTATAGTGGCCTTGCCGAATCTGCCATTAAGGCTATCACGATAGCCTCAAGCAGTCATCCTTGGACTGTGTTCAGAGCGGGAGAGTTGCTTAAATGGATTGAGTCGGGCGAATACGACAGGATATTGAATGGCAATTCTTCTATATTGTGTGAGCATACGGGTCAATACTTTTCTCCTGATGTTGCAACCTGTCCTTGGTGTGGATTGCCAACTTCAGAACATAAAAACTATAAGAAATGAGCAGAATAACACTATCCCACATGCAACCCTCCAGTGTGATGCATCCTGACGATGTGTCGCGCTTGTCGTGGATAAGAAGCAGGAAAGGGTTTGAGACGGTTCTTAAAAAGAGTGTTGTGAGGTATCAGGAGGCTGTGGCAGGAGTCACTTACACAGGCAATGGATATGAGATAAACGCTCAGAGTGTGCCACATCTTTATGCTCAACTGCAGGACGACTGCAAGATATTGGGAATAGAGGAAATACCTATTCTATCGGCATTTTGGGAATACTTTATCTCTTCAGACTCAGTGGGCGGAACACCCAACCGAATTGTTTTGACTTCAGGAGCTGTTGACTTGTTGCAAAACGAGGAACTTGACTTTTTGTTAGGTCATGAGTTGGGGCATATCGTTTGTGGTCATAAGCCCTATCAGATGTTGTTGGAGATGTTGTATTCGTCATTCATTAATGATGTTGACCATTTCAATTTGGCTTCTATCATTAAAATGCCGTTGCTTGAGTGGTTCCGTGTGAGCCATTACACGGCGGACAGAATGGGATTGCTTTGTTGCCAAGACATCAATGTGGCTATCAGGACAATGGTGAAAATGTCTGGTTGCCCAAAGAAATACTATGACCGTATCGACACAGAAGCCTTCTTAAGACAGGCAGAGCAGTTTGAGAACTCTACCAGTGGAACATTCACCAGTCTTATCAAAGAGTTTTCTGTGAGGTCGTGCAGTATGCCTTGGCTTGTTGTAAGAGCTAAGAAATTGAACGACTGGTATAAGTCGGGTGAATACCAACAAATACTTGACCAACATTAGAATGCAGACCTTCGACATTAATCTGTTGCAAAAGTCGGCGGCGAGTTGCGCCATAAAATGCCAGCAAATCATCATGCGCGATTATGGCATAGATGTGTCGGAGGATAGTCTTTGCGGTATAGCAAGTAGGTATGGATGGTATGATGAGACGGTTGGAATGCGCATGAGCGACAACGGAAAGTTGCTGGGCTGCTTCGGCATAGTCTATCATCATTCGCAGTTAAACAGTGTGCAGGACATAAGGCGTGAGATTGACGAAGGGCATAGGGTCATGGTGAATGTCAACCGTCATAAACTATACGACGACAATCGTTTCCGCAATGTTAGCGAAGCGAGTCATGCTGTGATTGTAAGAGACATCGACTTAAGCAGAAGTGTAGTGGCGCTGACCAATCCTGCCACAGGACATATTGCCGAAACCTACGCATTGGAGACTTTTGATAAGGCATGGACCGACTCTTGCCGCTATATGTTGGCTACAGATTCTCCTGCCAAATACGAATACGACTCACATACAAGGTGTATGAGAGAAATTGTAAAACCTATATAAACTGATTAACTATGTTGTTTGATAATAAGAAAAGAGTTAAGGGTATTGAAAGTTTCAATCCTGAACTTTGTGAAGTGGAAAAAGAAAAGCATGAGGTGTTTGACAATGACGAGATAGCCATGGGATGCAGCGAAGGCTGCTGGAGTGGATGTATCGGCTCGTGCAAATACAACAGTCATTGATAGTTTTGCCATACATTATATATATAGTGTGATGAAGAGCGGACCAAGACCTTGGAAAGACGGGCGCAGCAAGGAAATCACATTTATTGTGACGAAAGACTGTCAGCTTGCATGCAAGTATTGCTATCTGGTTGGCAAGAACTCTAACGAGAGAATGTCGTGGGCTACTGCCAAGCGTGCGGTAGACTACATTCTTTCGTTAGACCGTGAGGAGTTGTGCGAACAAGACTCTGTTGTGTTCGACTTTATAGGCGGAGAACCTTTCTTAGAGATAGACTTGATTGACCGTATCTGCGATTATCTTGAAATGCAGATGTGTCGGTTGAATCATCATTGGGCAGAGTCGTACATGTTCTCCATGACTACCAATGGCATAAATTATGACAGCTGTAAAGTTCAGGAGTTCATAAAGAAACATGCAAGTCACCTGAGCATCACGATAACGTTGGACGGAACACCACAGAAACATAACCTCAACAGAATATGGAAGTCTACCAACTTGTGCAAGGAAGGGGGAAGAGGCTCGTATGATGATGTGGCGAGAAACATTCCTTTATGGTTGTCGCAGTTCCCTGATGCAGCAACAAAGGTGACGATAAGTTCAGCCGACATCCCATATATTTGCGAGAGTGTGCTTCATCTGTTTGGCTTGGGCATTCATAATGTCAACATAAATTGCGTGTTTGAGAATGTTTGGAGTCCAGACGATGATGTCTTGTTTGAACAGCAACTAAGGATGTTGGCAGATGCAATGGTAGACCAAATGCTGTATGAAGACAACTATTGCAGCTTTTTCGACCGTTCAATAGGCCGTCCTCTTGACTATCGCACAGAACATAACTGGTGTGGGGCCGGTATGATGCTCTCCATTGATGCAGAAGGAAACTTATACCCATGCACAAGGTTTGCCAAATATTCCTTGAGGGCGAAACCGCCAAGGATTATTGGCAATGTATATCAGGGTGTAGACCAAAACATGTTGCGACCATTCAAATGTCTCACTCGTTCCATTCAATCCACAAAAGAATGTTTTGAGTGTCAGGTGGCAAGTGGATGTGCTTGGTGTCAGGGAGAGAATTATGATGCTGCCGACAGCGAGACCATTTTCCAAAGGTCCACGGCAATATGCAAGATGCACAAAGCAAGAGTAAGAGCCAACGAATATTTCTGGTCAAGGATTGATGGGGCAATGGATGCTGGTAATGCAGTGGCTGGGACTATTGACAATAAGTGCAGACTGGATAAGACGGTGAGTGATATAAATACCATAGTCGTGTTGCTCTCGTCAAGGTCAACGTCCTACTGTATTTCCGAATATCAAGGTAATGAAGAAATTCTGATGCCATTGCCCATGTTGCAAGAGGTTGTAGGCAAGGCAAAGGCTAATGGTTGGAATCTGATATTTGCATATCCACAAAACGAATTGCCTTCGGATTATAAGGTCATAATAGACGGAATTGCCCATAAGAGTATTGTACCCTGGAATGCTAATGCTCATGGCGATGCGGTTGTGGTAGATGGTTTGCATAACATCAAGCAATTGAGTGGTAATACACCTTATATTATATTACGTGTAAGCCTGTCAGATTTCTGTAAAAACACAAAGATAATAGATAATGTGTTGCAAAGGACTGATAGGTTGGAAATTGTATTCTCGGATGAGGCTTCGTTCTCTAAGAATGATGAGAAGAGCTATAGAGAGGCAATGAACTGTTTGGTGGAATTGGTGTATAGTTATTGGCAGAAGGGCAGAAGGGTAGAGGTGAACTTGCTTACAGACAGACTCCAACTTGCAGAAATGGACAACTGTGAGGCTGGCAGCAAGAGCGTGACTCTTGCTCCTAATGGCAATTTCTATATATGTCCAGCCTTTTACTATCAAGACGAGAATGACATTTGTGGAAATATCACAGACGGCATTAGCATTAAAAGTCCTTTGCTTTATACTCTTAGCCACTCTCCATTATGTGCCCAGTGTGGTGCATTCCATTGCAAGAGATGTGTATTTCTGAATAGAATAAAGACAAAAGAAGTGAACATTCCTTCGTACGAGCAATGCAGGAAGGCGCAGATAGAGATGGACGCAACGAAGAGGTTTTATGGGGAGTGGAAAGGAAATATTTAAAATATTGAGTTATGAATACTGAGAATATGAACGAAGATGTTATACATCAAATCATTACATATATAAAAAATATATTTGTAAAGACACAAGGAGTGTCTGGCTCAAAACTTGACGAGGAGCTAATCTCTTCAGCCAAGAGTGACGAGGAGAAAGCTTTGATCAAAGAAATGTGTGAGGACACAGAATGTTATTATGCAAAGCGCGAGGAGTTTCGCAGTAGCGAACTTAAGCCAGGCATGTGGTTTGAGAAGCAGATAGAAGATACGGTGAAAGAGGTTTATCCAGAAGTTAGTCCTAAGGAAATTGACGAGGTAAAAGAAAATGTTTCCAAAGCCATGGAGCAAGAAATCGACTCATTAACAAAACTTGTTGATGAAGAAATAACTCCCGTTTCCGACATCTTAAATGATGAAAACAAATAGCAATAAGTCTCATACACTATATTATTGGCATGAAAAAGAATTTTAGCATAGAAGAGAAAATAGCTGTAGAAGAAGGTCTTAAGGCATTGTATATATACAACAAAGCCATGAAGTTTTCTTTAGATGAGGCTTATATTGACGCTAATGTATTAAGCGAATACTTCCTTTCGGACGATAAACAGTTTTGTATAGATTGTGAGAAGAAGATAGGAGCAGCAGCTATAAGATACTGTTATGATAATCCGGATATTCTGCAAAAAGAGAAAAATGCCCGACTGATGTGCAACCAGATGCAGGAAGCTGTAAGAGGAGCAAAGATAGAAGCAGAATATAATATGGGGAAATATGGCGTTGGTAAGATTGCTGAGGCTGAACGTGAAAGACGTAAACGAGAAAATTCTGTTGTACAGAAGGTAGTGTTTATAGAAAAGGCAAAGAATACAATACAAAAAACACCTTTGAATGCAGCGAAAAGCGGCATGGTTAAAAATGTCATCACTCCGTCTATTGTGACAGCTTTATTATCTCATGGTGTTATATCCGCTCCTACAGTCACTGTTCTTGGACTTTCTGTCTCAACTCCTTTTGTTGTAGGTGTAGCTGTCATGGCAGGAATGGGAATAGCTTATGAGGCTGCAAGTAGATTGATTCCATCACAGGTTAAGGAGAAGATAAAGGCGAAGGGTCGTGAGATGATGGAAAAGACAGCCAATGTCATAGAGAAAAATGTAGAAAGATTTGAGCATACAGAAGTAGGACAACGTGTTTCTTCTTTTGTTCGTGAAAAAGTGGCACCTATCGTAAGCAAAGGAGTAGAATCTGTTAATGCAGCATACGACAAGGTGAAGGCAAAGGCTAATTCAATGTGGACGAAATTTAAGAGCTTATTCTGAAAAAAACATGAAAAAAGAATTTAAAAATCAACTGATAACCGCCCTGCTTAGTAGTCCTATTGTTTATATTCCTCATTCGCATTTCGCATTTGTGGATGAGGTGCTTCATGAAATCATACATCCTCTTGATGGTCATAGACCTATTATTGATATTGATGATGATAGTGTCATGGAATTTGACATGGCACAGGGAATAGTTGACTTTAAAGATAAGAAATCTATAAGCGATCTTGAAGCATATTCCAAAATCAACACTTTCCTTACAGATGTTGTCAATTATGATGAACATTTTGACACAGAAAGAATATTTCTTTTCAAGAACTTTTCCTCTTCACTCACAGATACAAAGATACAATCGCTAATTCAGACTTTTGCATATAAGTATGAAAGAGGTGACTATGATCCTCTTACCACAATTATTATAGTGTCGTCTTTGCCTGTTTCTTCAATACCTATAGAGTTGGAGAAATATATAAATGTGATAGACATAATGCCGCCTACAATGGAAGAGATAGAGAATATTGTAGACGAAATAGAAGTGTCGAAGCAATGGGCATTTCGTGAAGCAGACCTTCGTCTGGAGTTCTGTAGAAATCTGCAAGGATTGCAGCTGAATGAGATACGCCAGATAATAAGGTCGTGCCTGATACGAACTGGTGGCAAACTTACTAAACAAACAATTCGTCTTGCGCTTGAAGAAAAGAAGGGCATTGTAAGGAAGTCAGGTATAATAGAGGTTGTAGACACTAATGTGAGCTTTGATGAGGTCGGCGGACTTGACCTTCTGAAGGAAGACCTTAGACAAAAAGGAAAGGTGTTCAGGCACCTTAACTTTGCGCAAAGCAAGAAATGCAAAATAACTCTTCCCAAAGGCGCATTGATAATAGGTATGCCTGGATGTGGAAAAAGTCTTATAGCCAAAGCCATAGCCAATGAATTCGGTGTATCTCTCCTGCGTCTTGATGTTAGTCGACTTATGGGACAATATGTGGGACAGAGCGAGGAGAATTTGCGTCGTGCTCTTGCAACTGCAGAAGCTGCCCATCCAAGTGTACTTTGGATAGATGAGATAGAAAAGGCTTTTGCTGGAGGAAACAACAGTGGGGGCAATAACGATATGCTTGTAATGCGCATGATGGGATATTTTCTCACTTGGATGCAAGAACGCAAGACAGCTGTATATATTGTAGCTACTGCCAATGATGTTATGCGACCTGAATTTATGCGAAAGGGCAGATTTGATGAAGTCTATTTTGTAGACTTCCCTAATGCCAGCGAACGCAGGGACATATATCAGAAAAAGATAGAGAAATATTCAAACACAGAAACTAATCCGACTATCTTCGACTTTTCGTCCATTACGTCGCTTGACAAAATCGTAAATGAATCGGTAGGCTCAAAGGTTAAGGACAGTGGCTTCTCTGGCTCTGAGATTGAGTGTGTGGTGAATGCCGTTGTTGAAAAGAAGTTCATAGAATACGTGGACAGACTTGACAATGATGAGAAAGTAGACTCTATAGCAGTAACGGAAAAGGATATACTGAAAGTTATTAACGAGATGAAAGACTCTGTGCTTTGCAATCAAAAGGCGGAGAGTAAAAACGGTGAACTCACAGCTATTCAAAGGATAAACATGTTGAAAACAAAGTTCAAGTCTGCATCAAAACCATCAAAATAAAGATAAGAATGAAAACCATATTATTTTTAAACAATCAATATATTGACAGCTTGAGCTGTTTGCGCCAGTTGTTTAAGGGCAACATTAATAATATATTGCGACGCGATCTCCTTTGCGCTTTTCAAGATGGAATTATAAGCAAATGGCTTGGTGAGGGAGACGAAGAGTGCAACACCGTTAAACTTGCGCTTGACAAGATAGATATGGATCTTTCCAATCAAGAACACATGGACAAATTGAAGTTGGTTTTTGCTAACGAAAGAGTGCATACCAATGCTTCTATAAAATTCGAAAACTATTGTGTTGTTGAAAATGTAACATATTGTAGATATAATAAATATGGCAACATCATAAATCCTCCTCATGATATAGGCCAAGACGGAATAAAGTTTGAGCATAACCAAAAAGTTAATTTCCAACTTTTCTTGGCAGTAAAGATTGTTAATCCTGACAATGAGATAATGGAGCTAAAGCTATCTGTAAACGATAAAAACCAAAAATGTTTATATGACAGCTATACACAGCTCCCTATTAATGCCAAGAAGAATGAGATTAAGTATGTGTCATTTCATGTGGAGCTGGACAACGTAATATCAAATACTTCTCTACAACTTACTCTTACACATCAAGATAAGGCCATTTGGAAATCTACAGTAGTAAAGGGAAATGCCAATATGAAAATTGTTGTTGGTGATAATGATAAGGTAACTTTCAAAATGGTTTATGTAGATGGGGGTACATTTAATATGGGTGAAACGCCAGGCGTGGAAAACAAGGATAATTTAACAAACGTGCATAAAGTTACACTCTCTCCGTTTTATATTGCTGAAACAGTTGTGACCCAAGCCTTATGGAAAACAGTAATGAATTGGAATCTTTCTGAAAATGATGGTATGTATAATCCTGTTGAGTATGTCAGTTGGGAAAATTGTCAGAAATTTATAGAAATTATAAATGAAATGACTGGTATGAAATTCCGTCTTCCAACAGAGGCAGAATGGGAATTTGCAGCACGTGGTGGAAACAGTAGTAATCACACATTGTATAGTGGCAGTAATAATATCGATGATGTTGCTTGGTGTAGTATCAATAGTGTTTATAAAACACACCCAGTTGCCCAAAAAATACCAAACGAGCTTGGTTTGTATGATATGTCTGGCAATGTTTGGGAATGGTGTGAGGATTTCTATGGGGAATATATGTCTAAAGACGAAGTTAATCCCAAAGGTCCAAAATTTGGTTCAAAACGTATTGCTCGCGGTGGTAGTTGGAATTATCCAGAAAGATACTGTCAAGTGTTTTTTCGCAATTGTTTCGCACAGAATGAAATGTTTAATGGACTTGGCTTACGCCTTGCAATGTCTGTGAAAGAATAAGAGTAATATTTTTGGTTTTACTATAGAAAAGAAGAACAAGTTATGTTTATTATAATAATAGGACTAATAATTTCTATATTTACATTTGGTACAGTATGTTATCTCTCAAAGAGTAGATACGACCAACGTATGACTGATTTTTCTCGCGATAGAGATTCAAAGTCAATAGATATTTCAGATTTAAAAGAAGAGTTTGATAGAATAGATGAGCTGCAAAGCAATTTGCAGGAGGTTCGTAAGAATGTGGAAAATCTTGATATTCCTACTCCTAAATCTGTCTCCACCAATGATGATGCCCAATCCTCGTTAAATAAACTGTCAAGTTATTTTGAAAAACACTCACTGGCTACAGTAGGAACAGAACAGGTTATTCTTTCACTGTTACCAACGTCCCAAATAGGACAGTCTATACAATCAATGATAGATGTTTTACCAAATAATCTTAGTCAAGCAATATTTGGTGATGCTATTGGAACAATAAAGGATAGCGTAGGAAACATGCTAAGTCAAGAAGGTGTATCGAGGTTTATATATGGAATGGTACATCTTGATAAATTCCAAATGGCTTCTATGGCAAAGGCTTTAGAACATAATGAAAACTTTAGTGCATTATTAACCCCTATAAAAAGTGGAGTATTAGAAGCTGCGGGTGTACATGATGCAACTCATCAAATTGTACATTCTTTGGCGTCAATAGGAAGTGATATGGGTTCTGCACTTGATGTTAGTACAAGTCTTGGAGATTTGGTGGATGGCTCAAATATTGACTTTTCTGGTCATATTCCTGTTATAACTATAGCATTGTCTTCTATAAGGGAGATACAATTACTTGCTGATGATAAGACCACATGTTTGTCATCGGTTAAAAATATAGCATTGGATGCTACTGGTGCAGGTGTTGGAGGTGCCGTTGGAGCTAAGGCCGGTGCCATTGTTGGAGGTGTAGTTGCAGGTCCTGTGGGGGCTCTTCTTGGTGGAGTGCTTGGGGCTGTAGGATGTGCTATAGGAGGTAGGAATATAACAAATAAAATAAAAAGAATACCTTTAAATAATGCAATTGAAGCTTATGAGAATGGTTACAATAAAATGAAGACAGAAACGGATACGGAAAGTCGAGATGCTCTAAATTCTATTAAAATTTATGCAGATAGTAAGCGTAAAGGATTTAAGGAATCTGAAGTTGTTAATGATACGCCTGTTTCCGACTTGTCATCAATACCTGAACAGATAGCATTGATTTTATATCAGTTTGTTGTTAATGAAATGTTGGAGATGAAAAAGGGTATTGCAAATATGCGAGCATCTGTATGGTTTTCTTCAAAAAAATATGAATCTCTATTAATTGAATATGAAACTCAAATAAAGCAGATAGAACGTCAACTACCAACAGCAGAATTAATAAAATGTAATCCTCATTTTGTTATTGATGTATTGTCGAAAATCAATATGCCCAATAGAAAGACTACTGCAAAGTTTCAAGCTAAAATTGACGAATGTAGAGATGAACTCAAAAAAACGACTGATAAAAACAACTCTTCATTATTAATGTGGTCTTACATGATTAATAATTTATATCAGCAGACACTGAATGATATTGCCGATTTTTCAAATAAGAAAATGAAAATACTTAATGAACTATTTGCAAATTGGAAAAATGAAATGAATAGACTTCAAAATAAAGTAGAAAGAGAAAAGGGTAAATTAGGATTAAATTAAAGACAGATTACCGAGTTCAGATTCTACATTAATTGGGATAGAAGTAATCCCATGAAAAAATAAAATATCGTATATAAAAAATGCATAACACTAACGACTATATTATCCTTGAAGATTATCCTGATGGCAGCTCATTAATAATGTCTCTTAATGATGTTCCTGATGGCGAAATGCATAGAGAGGAGGATTATCTATACGAGAAATCAGTAATGGAGATTGACAAGGATGCAGAATGGCATGTGCCAACAAAAGAAGAATTTGACGTATTGATGAGACTATTGAAGGAAAAACAAATAGATTTTGATACGTTAAATTTCCAACCGCATAGCATTTATGATATTTACGGTTCTGGAGAAATCTTCCATTCCGATTCAAAGTCGATAAAACCTTATAATGATTTTAAACGGGATGAAGATGGTGACTATGAGTGGGCTGTTCGTCCATTTGCAATCGCTCGTCTTAAACAAGCCAATCCTGATGAAAAAATGACATTAAAAAGGCTTGTTGTACAAACTGGTCGCCCAATACCACTTTTTCGGATGCAACATTTTTTGCTTACGACACATATGGAGTTGGATGAGATGCATGAGCGGAACATCTGCCACAATGATATTTGTCCAGACAATATCATTGTGGAAATTACATCTAATGACGTCATAAAATTTCAATTACAGAGCAGTCAGTATTCTGCAAAGCCAGCAAAAGGCGATGCTGTATTGAATCAGGATGGTTTTCATAGATGCTTTTGGGCTCCAGAAAACTATATTGGCGAGACATCTTTCTACTCAGACCAATACCAACTTGCCATGACTATGTATTTTGCCATTTATGGACATTTGCCACTTAATTACAAGAGAGCGAATGCAAGAAATATAGCATCGGCATTTGACAATAGAAATTTCTTACCAAAAGATTTTGAGAATAATGCCTTTGAACGTTGTCTTGTAAAAGCTTTGCGTCTGAATCCGACGGAACGTTTCCGCTGCATGGATGAATGGAGCATATATATGTTGGATGAATTTGTAGCTTTCAATGCCTATTCCGATTTTTATGCTATTGAACACATGATGAGTTCGTCTGGTCGTCTTCACATTGAAGGTGAACACCATCAAACATATCTAAAAATATTTGGCGCAAAATCATGCAGCCCTAATGCGCATATCATGGAAGCATACAAAGAAATGGGAATTAATGTATGGGAATGCTATGACTTTAGATGCTACCAAAGAAGGAAAATAGACATAAATGATGACCTTACATATGTGTATTTCCCTAATGGAAGATGCAAGAATATGTTCCGTCTCATGATAGCATCATTAGCCGTGAAAGAATATATAGGCGATAAGTACTTGTATTCCTACCATGATGAATGCCATGCTATTAACGAAATAACAAAAGCGTCAAAAGATATTCGTGGCTTTAAAATTGAAGGGGTTACTTTCCTTTCATACGAAAAACAAATCGATGAGACTGCAGATTTTAAAAGACTGATAAACGATGCGCAGACTGCATTGCAAAAGGCTGAAGCAACAATGAAGCATCTTCTTGAGGGTGGTTCATTGGAAGAAGAAGGGAAAAGAGAAGATTGGGTTAGCGTCCCCATATTCTATCTTAACAACGAAAATGTTTCATACCTTAGAACAATAATTCACTATACGAACATAATTTCTCCATTCTCTCGCTGTGTTACAAGAGGAAATACTGTCTGTATAGAAGGTTCGCAAAAGCACATTAATGAAGGAGTGGAAATATTTGAGTTCATCAAGAACTACTCTTATCAAAATCGCTGAGCATAGATGTTTACACATAGTTTTCTCCATATAAAAAAGTAAATCATGGGACTATTTGAATTTAAAATACGGCAATTCTCCAAAATCATGAAATGGGCAGATATGCAAGTTGTGTGTTCTCAATGCCTTTTACGACAAAATCACCGAAGAAGCAGGCAAAGAACCGATGTCTGTAGAAGAATTCAAATACAGAAAACAAGTAATCTGGGAACAGAATAAAGTATGAACGATTTGTAATAAAAATAAATACAATGAAGCAATGTATTAACAATCAGTGTAAACACGAACTTGATGATTATCAAGATCGTTGTCCTTATTGTGGTTGGTCACAAAAGAGTTTTAAAAGCGTTACTCCGAAAAATGTTGGTGATTTACAAGACAAAGTCAAGTTAAATGAAGAGCCTCTGAGAAAAAGGCATGGGTGTGTAACAACCTATATTTTTATATCAATATTTGTCGGTATCATAACTAGTATAATATCTTTCTTTCCTAAGGAGTTTTGGGGAAGTCGCTTTCCTGATGCAGCAGTTCCGATGTCTATAGTGGCAGGATGTTTAAGTGTTATAGATATTGTTGCTGTTGCCATGATGCTTGCTTGGAAAAAGATAGGCTTTTTCTTATATTGTGTCATAGGTATAGTTAGTTGTATCATTACCTTGCAAATGGGTAATATACAGTTTGCAATCTATGGATTTGTTGGAATTATCGTATATTACTTGGTTCTTCAAATAAAGAAAGACGGCAAAAGTTGTTGGGAAAATATGGAATAAATAGAGCCCTTTTCGTTTCCAGTGATAGCAAGGTTACTTTTTCCCACTCTATAACATTAAAGGTATCACAATTTAAACATAAAAGATATGAACAAGACAAGTATTATAGATACAGCAGTATTGAAAGAGAAGGTACAGGAGTATGCCATGAAGGTGGGACGTATCAGCGCCAGACCCGTTCTGTTGCTCTACTTCATCATGATCAGCAAGGACACCCCGAAGAGCGATAAGCTGCTGATTCTATCAACCATATCCTATCTGGTGTTCCCCGTCGATCTGATTTCGGCAAAACGACTGCCTTTTATCGGATGGATAGACGAGGCATTCTCGCTTTCTGTTGCCTATCAGAAAGTCTGCAAGAATATCACACCGGAGATAGAGCGGAAGACGGATGAATTGCTTGATAAGTGGTTCCCGGAATACACCAGCTATATAGAGGTGATTGATTGACGAAAAACGAAGTTGAAGAAAGGTATTGTTATGGACATCAATAAAATTCTATCTCTCAATATTCCTGACATCCATCCCACTTATGGTGGTGTTAGAGGAAAAACCATGTCGTCACGTAGCCAGGGGTATGCTTGGCCTATCATCAGGGAGGCTGGAGTACATACCATCATTGACCTCCGTAATGATGGGATGAACCTACGCATGAAGAATCTGTGCGAAGAATACGGCATGGAGTATTTCTATTATCCCACAGACAACAGGGCTGATGTGATAGAGTGTATGGTGAAGCTGTTTCCAGAGTTTTGTAAGCGCATTGATAGGGGAGGCTTCTACATTGCTTGTGCTATGGGACTGCATTGCACGGATATTGCCCTCTGCACATATTGGGTTTTCTATGGTGCTGACAGGGGGATAGAGCCGCCGGCACTACGTGGTTATCTGAAGAAAACGGGGCATGATACTTCAAAGATATTGCGTGTTCTCAATGCCTTTTACGATAGAATCACCGAAGAAACAGGCAAAGAACCGATGTCGGTAGAAGAGTTCAAATACAGAAAACAGGTAATCAGAGAACAGAATAAAGTATGAACTTTTTTCAAAATTCATAAAATGAAATAAATGTGTTTGACAAAGTGAGGTTGAAAGAAATACGCTTCGACGAGACATCAATAAACGTTGTTGCTACATTAAAATAACATTAGTTGTATTCTGAGCAATGGGACTATTTGAAAACAAGATAAAACAATTCCCTAAGATATTCGACTGGGTGGAGAGACTGGACGTGTCGCGGTTGAGCAACTTTCTGCTTGACAATGAAAGATGCAACCGTCTGTTTGTGGCATCGGGTGGTTCATTCAGCGCAGCTGTTTATGCTGAGCAACTGTCGGCTGACAAGGGAATAATGAGTCATGCCTTGACTCCATTGTTGTATACAGGCAGCGGATTTGCACATGTGGCTGCACGTACATTGCTCATCAGTGCTTCTGGCTATAACAACGACATCCTTCGTGCTTATGACAATGGATGCCGTGCTGAAGAGCAGGAGGTGGGGGCTGTTGTACTTTCCTCGAAAGGAAGATTGCAGTCTCTTATGCAAGAGAATGATGCCAATAACCTTTTTGGCTTTGACATCCCTACGGGACGTGACGGTTTTCTGTCCTCAACAACGGTGCTCGCTTTCTACACCTTATTATATAGGGCGTTTGGACATGCCGAACTTAGTAGCGTGAGTACGGACATATCGGAGAAGGAGCAGGAGGAAATAAATGGTTTTGTCAATCGCTTGAAACGCATATCGCTTGACGAACTGACCGAGCATGAAGCTTTCCTTCATAAACTGGAAGGCGTGGACAGCTTTTTCATCCTTTATTCTGCCAAAAGCTATCCAGTGGCTCTTGACATAGAGTCTAAATTCTCGGAGGGAGCAGTAGGCAACACTCAGCTTGCCGACTACCGTAATTTTGCACATGGACGCTTCAATTGGTTCACTCAACGTCCTGGGCAGACAGGCTTGATATGTTTGCAGACTCCTGATGATGTGGAAATGTCGGAGGAAATACTCAGTATGGTTCCTGGTCATGTTCCTGCGTTGCGTCTTAGAACATTGCACAACAGCCAGCTTGCAGCCATCGATCTTCTTGTCAAGGAGCATTATCTGTGTAGTGCGCTTGGACAAAGGTGGGGATTGGACCTCAGTCGTCCGGTAGTGCCGGAGTATGGAAGGATTCTTCATTCAAAGTAAATAAATGTAGAAAATATGTTGGTAATTCATCCTAATGACAGAACGACAGATGTGCTCAAGATACTGTATGAGGGACTTGACGCACAAGTGATAGTTGATGATTGCTCACGTCCAGTGATTGATCATCTGCTAAAACATGCTTCCACCCGTGAGCGAGTGATGCTGCTCGGACATGGGTCGGACAAGGGACTCTTCTTCAGAGAAGATGGTGAGGAAAAGTTTAAAAAGGTGATTGTGGGACATCGCAACAACTATATGCTGCGCCGACATGATGGCAACATTATTGGAATATGGTGTCACGCTAACCTCTTTGCGCAGGCAGAGGGATTGCACGGACTGTTCTCGGGCATGATGATATCTGAGGTGTCGGAGGCTGAGGAATATGGCATTGCTGCCACACATGAGGAGATATTGGCTTCCAACAAAGTGATGTTTGGCAAGCTGCGTCGGTTGCTCGACGAGAAAGTGCTGTTGCATAAAATCCCTGAGATGATGAAAGCGTGGGACGAAGAGCACACTCCGTTGTCTGAATTCAACTATGGAAATTTCCATTATATGTAATGTATGGGGAAGTAAAATCGAAATAAAAGTTAAATGCTAAATATTTCTTTATTTGAAATTTGTAGGTTTAGAAAATAAGCATTACCTTTGCACTCGCTTTTAAAAACAT
>ULYE01012959.1_pt1 | contig 28041 bp, 18 predicted proteins | sample 1961921 | NCBI WGS metagenome assembly ULYE01 (sample SAMEA4835856, study PRJEB28245) | human gut metagenome | biome: gut microbiome; material: fecal sample | place: Denmark | collected 2008 | reverse complement strand
GGGGAGTTTTCACTCGCTCGACGTTGCGCGTCGGCTCAAACAAAAAAGCGGATCCCCTTCCTTGGAATCCGCCTAGAAAATATGAATTTATTGAATTATCTACTGCAAAACTCAATTATTTTTTGTTTTTAAGAAGATTTTCAATTTCTTGATAATCACAATGTTGGAAAGTAATTGCATCCGCATATGGCGCGACCTTCTTTGCTAAGTCGGTAGTTTCAATCGTCCAAACATTTACATAATGTTTCTTATAATATTTTTGGACAGTTTTTCTTTCTAATAAGTCCCAGCCAATGTCAACGGATTCAAAAAGATATCTAAGACGCCAAACCCAGAAATCTCCACTGCCAACAAGAAGGCCTCTAGCAAAACCTTTTGCACGAATCAATGCTCTTGGATCAAAGGAAATAATCACAATAGACTTCTTGTTTTTAATTTGCTTAAGACATTCGTTTGCCGCTTTAGCAAGTTCCTTATGATTCTTGTTGTAGGTTTTTAATTCAACAACAATAAGGCAACGTTCTTGGTTTAAGTCCAAGACTTCTTGGAAGGATGGAACTACTTCACCGTCAAGTAAACGATAATTGTTTCTAATCTCATCAAAAGTGAGGTTTTCGATAATCCCTTCTTTGCCGGTTGTTCTTTTTAATTCAGAATCGTGGCAAACGACTAATTTCTTGTCTTTTGTAAGGTGAATATCTAATTCAAAAGCGAGGTTATGATTGATTGCATTTTCAAACGCTTTTAAGCCATTCTCGGTGAATTCGTCATTGTGTAAACCTCTATGAGCAATCGCTCCAAAGTATTGCTCCCCGAATAACTCGTAATGTTTCTTTTTCATGGAAGAAGCTCCTTTTAACGAGAAAATGATACTACCAATTAGAAAATGATGTCTATTCTTCTTCAAAGAAGAAGCGTTAAGTGATATATTTTCCTATGTCAAGGACTTAGGTAAAACTAAGCCTTAAAGATTGTCATAGGAGGACAACATGGCACAAAAGAAATACGTTTACTCCTTCAAAGAAGCTCACCAAGCTAAACTTGGTAAGCCAATTCTTGGAGGAAAAGGTTTCGGTCTTGCTGAGATGACTGCCGCGGGAATTAATATTCCTCAAGGCTTTACTGTCACAACCGAAGCTTGCACTCTCTACTATGAGTCCGGAAAGAAAATTCCTGACTACGTGTGGGATGATGTCGTGGCGCACATCCACGATATCGAAAAAAGCTCTGGCAAATCGTTTGGCGGAGGAAAGGATGTTATGCCTTTACTCGTTTCCGTCCGTTCTGGCGCTCGTGAATCCATGCCAGGTATGATGGATACCATCCTCAACCTTGGTTTGAATGATGAAGTCGTTGTCGAACTTGCTAAACAAGCAAACAATGAACGTTTTGCCTGGGACAGCTATCGTCGTTTCATCTTGATGTACACCAACATTGCAAAGGGACATCCAAGAACCGAAATGGACAAGATGCTCGACAAACTCAAGGAAGAGAATGGTTACAAACTCGATACTGAAGTTACAACCGAACAACTCAAAGCTCTCGTCGCCAAATACAAAGAGTATTACAAAGGCGTCTTTGGTGAAGAATTCCCAACCGATCCATATGAGCAATTAAAAGAAGCTATCGCAGCCGTCTTCCGCAGCTGGGATAACCCACGTGCTAACGTTTATCGTCAAATGCACGGTATCCCATATGAATGGGGAACTGCCGTTAACGTCCAAACAATGGTCTTCGGCAACATGGGCAACGATTCCGGAACTGGTGTCGCTTTCTCCCGTAACCCATCCACTGGTGAAAAGAAAGTCTACGCTGAGTTCTTACTCAACGCTCAAGGCGAAGACGTCGTCGCTGGCGTTCGTACCCCTGAAAAGATTGAATGGCTTGAAAAGAACATGCCAGAAGTCTATAAGCAATTTGAAGAAACCATCACCAAGATGGAAGCTTACTTCAAAGATATGCAAGATATGGAGTATACCGTTGAAAAAGGCACCCTCTACTTCTTACAAACCCGTAATGGTAAGAGAACAGCTGCCGCTGCTTTAAAGATCGCTTGTGATTTAGTCGATGAAGGATTAATCGATGAAAAGACAGCCGTTTTACGTGTTGATCCAATGCAACTTAACGACCTCCTTCACCCAACCTTCAATCCAGCTGATTTGAAGAAACACACTCCTATTTTCCATGGTCTCCCAGCTTCTCCAGGTGCTGGAACCGGTCACCTTGTTTTCACCGCTGATGAAGCAAAGGCCGAAAAAGAAGCAGGACGTCCAGTCGTTATGGTCCGTGCCGAAACTTCCCCAGAAGATATCATCGGTATGGTTAACGCTGAAGCTATCGTCACTGCCCGTGGTGGTATGACCTCCCACGCCGCTGTCGTTGCCCGTTCTATGGGTAAATGCTGCGTTGCTGGCTGCTCTGATATCATCGTAAACGAAGAAGAAAAGACCTTAACTGTCCATGGTAAGACCTACACCGAGAAGGATGTCTTCTCTGTTAACGGCACTACCGGTGAAGTTTTCGAAGGTGCTATCGAAATGCAACCAGCCGACCTTGGTGGAAACTTTGGTCGTATGATGGCATGGGCCGATAAATATAGAAGATTAAAGGTCCGTGTTAATGCCAATACTCCTGAAGATGCAGCCAATGGCCGTAAATTCGGTGCTGAAGGTATTGGTCTTTGCCGTACTGAACGTATGTTCTTTGCTCCAGAAAGAATTCTCAATATGAGAGCTATGATTCTTTCCGATACCACTGAACAACGCGAAACCGCACTTGAGAAGATTAGACCATTCTTAATGGATGATTTCTATCAAATGTATATGGCCAACCCAGATTCGAATGTTAACATTCGTTTACTCGATCCGCCACTCCACGAATTCTTACCTGAAATTCACGATGAAGAGAACATCAAGGCCTTAGCCGCTGCTCTTAACGTCAGCGAACAAAAGGTCAAAGACAGAATCAACCAACTTCACCAAGCCAACCCAATGATGGGCTTCCGTGGTGTCAGACTTTGCGTTGCCTATCCAGAAATCTATGCTATGCTCGCCAAAGCCATCATCCAAGCTGCTGTTAAAGCAAGCAAGGAACTTGGCCACGATGTCGAACCAGAAATCATGATTCCTCTCTGCGGTGAACTCAAAGAATACAACTGGGCTAAGAAAGTTGTCGTTGAAGCTGTCGAAAAAGAAATGGCTGCTGAAGGAAAGACCCTCAAGTATCAAGTTGGTACGATGATCGAAATTCCAAGAGGCGCCCTCCGTGCCGGTGACTTAGCCAAAGAAGCAGCATTCTTCTCCTTTGGTACAAACGACTTAACCCAATTAACCATGGGCTTCAGCCGTGATGACTCCGGACAATTCTTACCATATTACTATGATCGTAAGATTTACGAATTCGATCCATTCCAAACCATCGATGTGGAAGGTGTTGGCGAACTCGTTAAGATTGCTGTTGAACGTGGCCGTGCCACCAATCCAAACCTCTTAATTGGTGTCTGCGGTGAAACAGGTGGCGACCCAAGATCCATCGAATTCTATGATGCAGCTGGACTTGACTACGTCTCTTGCTCTCCATTCCGTATTCCTCTTGCTAGATTAGCTGCTGCACAAGCCGCTCTCAAGCACGCGAAATAAGGCTAATAACAACACAAAATAGACGTTTCCATAAGGAGACGTCTTTTTGTTTTTAAGGGGCTTTTACAGGGGATTTTTAATATTTTTAATAGATTAATCTTTATTTAAAGATTTCAAAATATAGGGGTGTTCCAATATTAAAAACAGTGTAAGAACAATAAGCCTTTTAGGAACAAATATTTTTACTAAAAAAGCGACCATTCTTTTTTTAAATTGCATCTGTCCTAGTTAATGAATATTCATAAAGGAATGCCCAGTTTTATTTATACTGGTTTATCTATGGCTGCAACTAAGTGTTAACTAAGTATGCAACTAAGTGTTAACTAAAAATATATCGATAAAATCTATGTTTTATATATTTTTGATAGAAAATATGCAACTAGATGCAACTAAAATCTATTCATAAAGCAATTCAGAATAGAGTCTTTCATCTATATCCGTAAACACATCAAAGACAACAGCTGGAGCATCAGAATACTTTAAGAGGTATTCTTTCACGGTCTCGGTAGCAATTTTAGCGGCAACATTCTTAGGGAAGCCCTGCCCCCCTGTTGAAATACAAGGAAAGACTAATGTTCTTAAATGAAGCTTTCGAGCAAGTTCGAGGCAATGAAGATAACAGGTCTTTAAAACATTTTGATCAGAGAAAGTAACTCTGCCCCTCGTAGACGGCCCTAGAACGTGCAAAACATACTTCGATGGAAGATTGTATCCTTTGGTATAGAAAACGTCTCCTAGGCCTATTTTAAAGCCTCTTTTACTCATCTCTTCATAACAAGCATTACGAAGCTCAACACCAGCAAAAGAATGGATGCAATTATCAAGGCAATTATGATGAGGGACAAAACAACCTAGCATATCGGTATTGCCCGCGTTCACAATCGCGTCCGCTTTTAACCTCACAATATCTCCCCGCCAAAGGGCTATCTTTTCATAGTCAGTTAAAGATAATGAAAAACAGTCAACCAAACCCATATTTTTAAGGAGAGTTTGAAGATAAACCTCCTCCACTTTTTTAAACTCCTCTGTAACTGGTTTTGGCTTTCTTAAATTCATCAAAGATCGTATCAAAGAAACTTGCCCTTCCAAGGTGTTATTAAACTTCAAAGAATAGTTTTTATATTCTGGCATTTCATCTAAAAGATATTTCTTAAGATAAATAACCGTTTCATTAAATTCCATAATATATTGACTATTTATAATTTACCGATTGCCTTACGAATAGACTCTGAATCATCAAAATCCAAAGAGTCTAATTCATCCTCAAACTCATCCTCAGATATAGGTTGAGTTTTCTTTTTTGGATCATTTTTAACAAGCTTTAAATCGAAAGGAATGCCCTTCGTTCTCACGATCATTTTCAAATAAAGGTTAATAGCAGCAGACATAGTGAGGCCAAGCTCATCAACAACCTTTTCAGCACTATCTTTTAATGACTTATCAACCCTTAAATTTAACGTAGTCTTCGGCATATTTTTTAATTCCTTAAGATATATCTTGTAACGCTATTGTAACGCTTTTTGCGTTACGTGCAAGTTTTAATCAAAAAAGTGAATTTATAGCACTCTTAAAATTAGAGTGCTAGTATCGATAAAATCTAATAAAATAAGTATTTTTCACTATTTTTGTTACCTAGTTATTAGGTTAATAAACTACTAAACAATGTCAAAACGCTTCTTCATTAGAAATGTTCGTTCTTAAAAATCGTTTTCAAGTTCTTTTCACGACACTGTGTTTTCCATCCCTCTTAGAAAGAGAAAAATGCAGGATATTTTTTCATTTCCCCCATCGCCAGATCTATTCGCAATCGTCCCTTTGGCTTTATCTTAAGTGATTGACGATTTTATTAGTGCTTTTCTTTACATTTTGCCTTTAATTTTTAAATCGAAAAGAGCGTTTTACAATGACACTCCTTCTTTTCCCTAAGCTGACTCAAGTTCTATTTCAGATTTTTAATGCTCGTAATTTTAAGGCTGACTGTATTTTGATGACTTGTTTATTGCTAAGTAGACGACGCTTCCTAGGATCAACCTCTAGAAAAAATTTCATTAAAAACTCGCTTTGAAATTAATTTGGGATTTGATCTCTCTTGCCCATTTTCTTGCTTGCATCTAGAGCTCGTTCTTTTCTTTTTTTGTTGAAATTCCTTAGCAATAAGTCTTCCTTTTCCTACGGGGATATCGTTCTATTTGAGACGTCTTTTATCTTTGTCAATTTATTTTCTGATATCGTTTGGCATAGGTACTTTGTTAATTTAAAATCATCCATTTTTAGGCTTTCTAAACCCCCTCATTTAATTCCTTCTTTTGATGAATCACACGGTTTCAATGAGGATTTGATGCCCTCCTTGGGCCGAATAAAAAGAGTCGTTGTTAACACCTTTCTCTTAAAAAACGCCAAATGATGCATTTTGTTTTGGAAGAAACTTAAAAATTCTTTTTCAATTCTTAAATTTTGCCCATTTCTTCTTAAGAAGAATGCTTATTGAAATAAGAAAGTTCGGAAAGTAAAATAATTTCGTTAAAAGCAAAATTAGAGAAATCTGATGACGCAAAGCTAAAGGGTCCTTTCAATGGACAGCCAGTTGCCGAACAATGGCACCATGAACGCTCTTTTTAACGAGAAAGCAATTAAGAAAATAATAGCTGCAACCCTTGTAGGTGTTATTTTAGCCGCGGGTATTTCTACAACAGCTTTTTCTTTTTCATGGTTCTCTAACCGTAATAACGTTACAAAAAATATTGAGGGCAAAACCGCAGGTGCTTACTTCGCAAGAGGAAGGGGCACACAAGATGACCCTTTTGTTATTAATAGACCAATTCACCTCTATAACCTTTCTTGGTTACAAGATGTTGGCTATTTTGACAGCAAAAAGACATATTTCATCATCGAAAAAGATCTCGATATGACTGGTTGGACGTTGCCACCAATTGGAAACGAAGCCCATCCGTTTATTGGAGAATTAGATGGTTTTGATACCGTACACGGAACTAATAAAAGCGCCGTTAAAATATCCAATTTAACCATAAGCAACAAATTTAGTGACTTCCAACGTCATCCATCTTCCATCACATCCATCTCTGGATGCAACGCAATGGGATTTTTTGGTACGTTTGGGGAGGAAAAGAAGGATTATGCAGAGGATGCTCCTGTAGCAAAGAATTTCTATCTTGATAAAGTAACCGTAAAAAGCGAAGAGCAAGAAAACCTAATTGGAAGCCTTGCTGGATATGTAAATGGCAAAATAAGTGGTATTGGCATTTCGAATTCAACAATCAGACTTCCTTCGAACAATCATTCGTTTAAAGATTACACAAGTAACCTTTCAGACTATACAAGCATTGGTTATTGTGAAGATAAATACAAAAATACTGCTTACGAAAAGGAAGTAGCTCTTCAATCTTCCGATCTGGATACTTCACAAGGAACTGAAGGAGATGGTGGTGCAGAGGCAGGCAATGGTGGTTCCATTGATATGAACACCATGTATAACAATCTTCTTTCCATTTGGAATGGTAATGAGATGTCCCGCACGCAAGTTCCTACAAAAAGAATCGTCACTTATAACCTTGACGGAACAATAAATGAAGCGGAAACCATGGTAACCGAATGGAAAGAAGACGGGAACCGCACCTATTCTTGGAGAAAAACCTATTATTACACCTATTACAATCAAAAGAACGCCGGTGAAATCTCTTCTTCCTACACTTTTTGTTTTGATCCATCCTCTAAGGGCCACTACTACATGACTTTATATGGCCGCAAAGAAATTACTTCAACCCTTACATGCGAAGTAACGACAGTCGCACCAAAAGCTCTTCCCTATAGATTCATTGCTGATTCAACCGGAAATAATTATCTTTCCATGGATGAAAACGGAAATATCGTTAATCAAACATCTAAAGCATTTGCTTCACCATGGTTCATCAACGATCAAAATCAAATTTTCACTAGAGATAGCAAGAACACACAATATTTTTTAAGAAACGCTTTAGGAATCCTCGAGATAACTACTTCATCTGGAGAAGCCACGTCTTGGACATATGATCAAAACAACAATCAAATATCCGATGGAGGTCTCTTCATCAATTATTCCGAAAATCGTGGTTGGAACCTATCCGCCTCTGCTTATTACAAAATTACAGATATGGGTTCGACTTATTGGATTTGTAACAACGGAACGACTTTGACTATGCCAAATACTTCTAACTCTGAGTCAAACGCGACCCTTTGGTATTTAGACGGGGGAAATTACGCAACAAACGTCAATGGAACAAAATATTACTTAGGTATTTCCAGCAATAATAGCAACGTTATTTTAACAACAAATCAAAGTGACGCTTTCAAATTCAACAACGGGTATTTTTCAATTGAAAGAGCAGGAAGGTGGCCCTGGCAATCTAATATCACCTATTACATGACCACGGAGAAAAATTACAGCGGCAATTCTCTTATTGCGAGTGAAAATCAAAGCTGGCAATATCAAACCAAATCTTATCAAGCAGCAGAGGCTTCTTTGTCTATTAGCACGGATGATAGTAAGAGTGAAATTTTTAATGACATCACAAAAACTACAGAAACTCCAGCCTATTGGACGAAGCCAACCTACTACCCAATCAGTGGCACAAGCGGCATTCCAGACGAAAAAAACACTGGATACGTTGTTTCAGGCGCTTACAGTGCGACTGATGACGACCCTTGGGGAGATATCCGTGTTTCTATTTTTTCAAAAAGTAGTAGAGAAGGGCTTTCTAACTCCGGTGTTTATGATAGCAACAACACTTTACAAACGGTTTATACAATCGATGATAAAGGGCAACACACCGTTTCTAGTAGTGACTTTGATCACTATACCGATTCCAAATCCAAATTCGAAAGTATTTTGGCCAAAGATAATGACTATATTTCAGGTTTGCATTTCATGGATGCAAAAATCTCAAAAGATCATTTAATAGAAGCGGAATACGTTCGTATCAAAAACCAAGAATATCACAAAGAAGACGGATATGAATTGCCAGAAGACGCCATCGATTTCCATCTTCAAAGAAAAGGATACGTCAACTTCTTTGCGGGCACTTATTACACTGAAAATACAGCATTCTTCTCTTTGCATGAGATCGAAAGAAACGGTTCTAAGATATCCAACATACGTGAAATATCAGAAATATACGAAAATCCAACGGCCAAACAAGCTCAATCTTTTGTTTATAAATACAATGATGGAACCTACTCCGTTCCATTCTTACATGGTTCAAGACAAGGCGTTAAATACGATTTAAATGGAAATCCTCTAACAAATACAACACCTACTAAAACAAAACCAGAAGGCTATTCAAAAATCGTCTTTAAAACGAGTTGGATCGGAAAAACAAGTTCTCGTTTAGAAGATTATTGTGCTTACTATTTTGAAATTCCAACAAACGAAGGGGAATATGCTCTAGGTTCTGTCTCAGGCGCAGCCGGTGCCTATCTTTGTTATCTCGATATTGGTGCAAACGCTCAAAGAACAGATATCACGGAATTCCATGAGATCAAAACCATCAGCGTATATGCTTACACCTATCCAAAAGGGGTTTCTTTCTCTTTCATTGAAGGAGTGGACGCCGCTTTACCGATTGTTGATGAGAGGAAGAGCGCTTCATTCTCTTTAAATGAATCTTTTAATGGGGATATAAGTGTTAGCAAATCCAATGATTCAACCATCCAGTATGAAACTACGAGTAATAGCCAAAACGTTGTTACCGAATATATGTTCCATGGCTATACCGTAAAAGGAAATGGCGTAGATATTGCAAAAGCGACAGGCCTTCTTTCAAGCAAGATAGTGGAAGATACCATCACAAAGATCACATATTCTCTTTTCAACGAAACTTCCTCAACAACGATATATAAGAAAACAACAGTGACAGAGAATGGTTCTACAAAGACAACAAATAACACCTTGATAGACGGAAAAGAAAGCTCTGTGGATTGGCCTGTAGATTTGCCATGGGACACCTTACCAGTGAAAGATGTGGCAACCGTGTATGTATATTACGTAAATGGAAAGGCTGTAAATCTTACCATCGAAACCACCTTTGCGGAAAACTATAGTGAAACCGAAGGAACGCATTATTACAAACTCACAGGATATAAGGTATCCATCACAAATGATGTTGATGTAGAAGTGGTTTTGACCCAATTAAAAGACAACACTCTTACCATTAAGTTGAAAACGGGGACTGGTGAAACAGAAGACGATTACACAACATTAGAAGTGAATGTAGTGACTACATTAACCAAAAACTCTTAAGCACTTGTTCTAAGCGATAAAAATCAAATTATTACTGCTAAAACCCCCTTCGATTTATCCTTGAAAACAAAAACCCTGAAAGAAAACAATAATTCACTGTTATTTTAAACGAAGAAAAAAATCATCAAAATACGCACGCATGTACGCGCTTACGTGTTGAAGGTTCGGGGAAAAATAAGTATTATACTTAAGCGTAAATAGCAAACCCGAAGCAATTCGGCGACGCAAAACTATAGGATCCATCTTGGATAGCCAGTTGCCTCACAAAGAAAGGACAACGGCATGATTGACTATCGTTCAAATAGGTTGAAACGTATTAAAATTCAATCCTTTTTGACGTGCTTTCTTGCCCTTAGCACACTTGCAGCCGCTGGAACAGCAACCTTTGCTTGGTTTTCAACAAACAAACGTGCTACAGCCAAATACATGAACATTGTCGCGACAGACTCCGCCATTGTCCAAACCGCTAACTATTACCGCATTCAAGAAGTAAATGGAAATACCTATAAATTTTCAAAAGGCAGCACAAATGTATACGACCTCTTGCCTTATGAACGCGAATTAGGCAATGGGGCGTATCAAATCCTTGTTGAAGTCACTTTCAAGAAAACGGACGTGCCTTTTACAGTAAACGCTTTTACAGCCAAAGACATTCTTGGTGGTAAAAATAGTTGGGAAAACATCAATTGGTCAGTTTCACCATTTCCGCTTTCTTCCATCATTCAGTTCACTTATTTTGGAACTACCGCAGACACCAGTACAAGCGGATATATTTCCGTTACGAAAAACAATACGACGGACACTGGTTTTATAACCATGAATGGAGATGTGCCATCCTTTCAGGGAAATCTCCAATTAGGCGAAGAAGCTAGTGGGCAAAAGCCTATCTACATCATGCTTGATTACAATGAGAAGGCGATAACATCCATTTACTCATATAACATTGGTAACCCCCAATTTGATGGGGATTATAGCGCAAATAATTCTTCATCAAGTGGGGGAGTTCGTTTTAAAAGCGATTTTAGTATTGCTATTTATCCTAAGAATTAGAGACGTATATGAAAAAGAAACACTCGTTAAAAATATTTTTATACGCCGTCTTAGGAGGAACAATACTTGCTTCTGGATGTGCTATTTCCGCTTTCTCCTTTGCCTGGTTTTCAAACAATAACAACGTCACTAGAGGATTTGATGGTTCAACAACAGGCGCCTATTTCGCTAGGGGAAATGGGTCGGAAGGAAACCCATATGTCATTAATAAACCAATCCATCTATATAACCTTGCCTGGCTACAATACGTTGGTTTCTTTAAGGACAAAGAGCCTTATTTCATTATCGAAAGAGATTTAGACATGTCTGGATGGACATTGCCTCCAATAGGCACAACAGAGAATCCTTTCCTTGGCCATCTTGATGGAAACGATACTTTGCACTCCCAAGGGCAAACAGCCACAGCAAAGATATCAAACCTCACCATTAGCAATAGCTTTGAGAAATATAATGGTAGGCATCCATCATCCCAAAAATTATCCACATTTATATCTCCTGAAATAACAGGCCTTTTTGGTGTCCTCGGAAATAAAACATCAACCGTCGAACCATCCGTTAAAAACCTTTACTTAAACAAAATTTCAATCGATTCTGCCACGGATAACGCCTTATCCGGTGTTGTTGCGGGATACGTCAATGGAGCGCTTAGTAACATCCTTATTAACGATTCATCACTAAACTTAAAAGATGGCACAAACAAGCTCGCTGGATACGATAGTATCTCGAGCTACACGTCCGTAGGCTATTGTGAACCTAATTATCGAACAACCTACGTCAAAAACAACACGACCATGTATGAGCCTCAATACGTAGGCAATGCAAGTTTCAATCCAACAAACGGCAGTGGAGGAGAGGATCAAGGCTGGGGTGGAAGTATTGATTTTTCAAGCTTAAGCAGACGTATTACGAATATGGTTAACAATTTGCAACGGAGCGACGCGTTGGATACACCATATCCTACATATAGTGAAACAATAACCGAAAATGGTGAGACGCGCCTAAAATTTAACGCAAACATATATAACTATCCTTCCAAATATGATTGGCAATTCGTTAGCGAGGAGAGCAAAAACAAACTCATGTATGCAGCTTTGAATCCAGGAACTTATCTACCATTAAACATCGATTTAAACCCAGCCGGTTACAATAGTCTTGAAGATTACTATAAAACGAACACCTCCGAAAAAGTGTTAAACACAAATACAGGATACATAGTATCAGGCACTAAAGAAAATGGAAGCGCAACACCAAGAGTCACCCTTAATGTGACAAATAAAGCCATTAAATACTCCATGGGATCGCAAGACAGAGGAGTAACGTTGAAAGACGAGACTATTTTTGATAAATCCAATTTTTCTTTTTTCTACTGCAACACTCTAGAAGATGTTCCATCCACAAAAAGAATCGTCGATTCAGATTATAAATCGAGTAATTTTTCTTCATATACATCCACAAGCCAGCAAGTAACTCTAGACGATATCGGTGTACAAAAAGAAGAATACGATTCAATAAAAACTCAGTTTTGTGATGGTTTAAGACAAGCGACACCGCAAAAAAACTTGGAAAATGGTTTTATCAACTTAAATGGGCTGCAATTTTTAAAATTTAGCTACGCTCCTACTCTAGTTGATTGCAAAAACATAACCTTAAACAAAAAAACATATAGCTCTTATAAATTCTATAATAGTGGCATTAATTTTAGCCTTTCATCGCCAGGAAAGGTTAAGATGATCGTAGGCGCTTGTACCAGCGATAACACACAGAACTTTCCTAAAATATTCGAAATTACAGCAAACAATCAACTAAACATAATCAATAGCGTTTATGAAACAAATAAAGGGGTCATTACTTATAACAGTGGTAATCAAAACGATTTAAAAATCAATCTATCTAAACTTTATTCTGAAATATCTAGCGGACAGTACTGTTTGAATAAAAATCATGCCTATTATGTTGAGATACCGCTAAATCAAGGGAACTATTACTTTAGTGCATACAATCAAACAAACAGATGTCCTTACATTCTCTATCTCGACATTGGTGCTAATGCAGGTGGAACAGCTGGTAGGAAGGTAGACCGCACAAAGGTATACGAGCTCTTAGAGCAAATTAATGAAGGCTTCACCTATCCTACAGGTGTTGCCATCGTTGATTTTGATAATGCCGTTGATGACCTCAAGAAATTTACTATAACCATTGGATCTACATATTCAGGTTCAGTCACCTTTAACTATAGTGGAAACAATAACGCTCAAATAAAGGTCGATGCATCGAATTCTGATACAGGTCTCGCTTATTTTGATGAAAATATGAGAATCAATAACGGAACTATTACAGATTCCCAAGTCCATGGAACAATCACCAAAACAGAAACACAAAGACTTACCTATTTTGATTATGATAAAGAAACGAAGATCACCAACGTTTTAACCTTCTCTCAAACGAGAGAATCTTCCTCATCCGCTTGGGGTGAAACAAAGAGAGAGGATTACCAATCCGGTGAAGGCAACACCACCTTCGTTGGTGTAGGTAATCTAACTATTTACGGGGATGATGGTAAATCAACAACGGATTTGCCTGAACTCGTTAATTACAAAATAAACAAAGATACGAACGTCTTTAAGCTAAAAATGTTAACTCCATTAGAACAGCCTCTAGAAGCCAACTGGTTGCCTTTAGGAAGCATTCGAAAAGAAGAAGACGCAACCAATTATTGTTTCAAATTAAACGGCTATGACTTCACCTTGAAAAAAGGAACTGAGGTTTTAAGATCATCCGATTATTCCATCACAAAGAATGCGGACTACGCATTAAGCATTAATGGCACGACAATCAAATCTTGATATATGTCCTGGCTTATTTCCTGCTAACAAGCCTTTCTTAGCTCGATTATGGCGTCCATTTAACATATCCAAGTCTTCAGTTAAAAAGGCAAAGAAAAACACCTGCGTCTTTCTAAATTGATACAGGTGTCGCTTATTTTTTACTTTTTGAAGTTCAAATAGGTGATGAATTCTTCTTCAGTAAGCAAAGAACCTTTATCTCCATCAACATAATAAGGCATAGCCAAATCTAAGCAGAATTGAGCCTGTTCTTGGTTTGTTACATGATTGACAACGGCAATAAGACCTTTCTCATCAAAATCTGCAGCCATACGAATAAAGGAAGCGTTTGCCGATTGAGAAGCCATAGCGGATTCTAAGATTTGTCTAGTAATTCGCACATAGGTGAAACCCAATCCCTTAATCTTTTCAGAAGAATCTATATTTGGATCAAAGGAATGAACGCTAAAGAAGACACCGAAAGCCTTTGCTGCTGCAATCACCTTCTTTAGCTCTTCTTCATTACCGATAATTTGTTTTGAATCGACAGCAATCACCAAGAAATTCTTAGGCATTATTTCCGAAGCGGAAATCTTTTGAATGGCTTGTAAGAAAGCAGGATTTAAAACACTTGTAACTGACATCGTAAGGGATAGATGCTTGATTCCGTTTGGTTTTAAAGTGCTATCCATATAATTCTTATAGAAGTCGCACACCTTCGATAACGCTTTTAAATCTAAATCGGTAAGGATGTTATTCTTAATAGCCACAGGCAAGAATTCTTTCTTCCTGATTGCCTCATTGCTAAGGCCCTTTAATCCTAGAGTAAATTCAATCCCATTCGTTTTATGGGTTACTGTATCTACAATAGAGCTAAGGCGGGTCCCAACTTGATTGCGTGATAAGCTATCTTGCAAGAGTTGAAGAATATATTCTTTACGGTCCGCTTTACGAAGACGGTTACGGCCTACTTCACAAAGATAACCAGGACCAAACTTATAAGAACGCTCTAATTCGCTTTCTATGAGCGAAATCATCTCAAAGTTGGTAGAAGCTTCATTCGGATAGGCAATAGCAGAATATGCCACCCTTAAAGACGTAGAATCGCCATTGATTTGAATTGGCGAAGGAAGCAAGGAAGCAATTTCTTCAGCAAAGGCAATAAGCCCCATCTTATTCACGGACTTAAGAAGGAAAGAGAAGGAGTTGCTGCTATAACGGTATAACAAATTCCCATATCCTTCTTCCTGAATCGTCGTAACGATATTTTGAAGAATGCTATCAGACTCATCCTTATAACGTGTTTTTAATTCCGCTAGATTCTCTATGCGGAAGGAAAGAACGATGCCATGACCTCTAGAACGAATCTCACGGTTAAGTTCATTAGATAGCGCTTTAACGTTCAAAACATTAAGGGTCTTATCCATCAAGTTGCTGGAATAAGAAGCAAAGCGTTGCTCATTTTCAATAAGGATTGTAGCGGTATTTCCTGTCTTGCTCTTTTTGGAAGTCAACAAAGTCATCGTTTGCTCGTTAGGCCCAATCGCAGGAATAGAACGTTTCAAAGTGCCTTTTCTTAATGGGCAATCAATACATGGGGCATCTAAACCCATTAAGGATATGTAGCAAAGCTCACCACGTTTTATATTCGGGAAAGATTTTAAGGCTGTATTCGAGAAATCCAAAAGACGATAGGAATCTGAATCAATCGCATAAACGATGTTGTTTTCTCGATCCATAAGGGAATTTAAAACATTTTCTTTATGAGCCGTTTCTCTTTCCCTATCGACAACAACAACCATCGATGTGACCAAACAGAAAAAGGAGTCCACACACTCTCTTTCCATGATATCTTGTCCAGTTTTCTTTGAAGAAGAAACAAGATAAGCGAGTGCTTTCTTCTTTCCAGAGAAGGTCATCGGATAAAAGACAACGGTTTTAGCACCAATGGACTGCATTCTTTCGGATATTTGATAAGGAAGGAGGGAGGAATCGTTCACAAAGAAGAAACCATTCTCGCCCACAAAGTCAAAAATAGGGTTAATGTAATCACCTTTGATTTTTTGAGAATCGGCAAAAAGAGACATGCCGATGTTGTCATTTGGATTAGTCTTTTTTTCAATCAATAAGGAATAGAAATCACTGCAAGAATTATAAAGGAGGACACCCCCTGTAGAGAATTCCATAGCAGAGCAATAATAAGAAATCGCCTGGGCAAGCACATCTAACTTGCTTCCTTCATCCTCAGCCGAGAAGAAACGTTTAAAGAAAGTTTCATTCGCATTTAAAAGAACGGCTCTCTTTGGATTATCGGACATACCGGCAGAAGGAATTGGAAGGCTTGTATCCCCTTTATTGATGATTAGAGGTTCCGCTTTCTTAAGGCTATTTTCCGTTAAGGAAATTAATTTCATCTCGGAAATGCTTGGGAAGATAGACGCGGATAAGGTAGAGGAATAGAAAAGAACAATACCGCTTCCTTTTTCAATTTGAGTGACATTGAAAGAACGAATGAATTGCTCACATAAAGTAGAGAAGACTTTTTCAGTCCCGATATTTTCGACATAGGCTAAATACAAACCGCTTTCTTTCTTACAAATCAAAATCGGAGAGAAAATCAAACGTATTTGACGAAGAAGGGCTTCATCAACATCCTCAGGAATAGGATTTCCTCCTTCTGCTTTAATGGCCAATAAGGCGCTCATAAAAGAAGAGGAAGAGGATATGCAATCATGCAAATCGCTAGGGAATTCCTCATAGCTACAGAACGTTTCTTCGGTAAACTTCTTTTCGGATTCTTTTCTACGAAGTTCGCTCGATTTTGCGACCATTGAATTAACAAGACGTTGAAGATCACTTAAAGCCTTATAGTTAAACTCTTTATTGCGTAAACGGATACGTCCTGTATTTAAGGCGTCAAATTGTTCACGGAAAGAAACGGCTGCGTCATCAATTTCATCGGTAATTTTTTTACCAGCGAAAATCAAATAAGCAAGAAGGGCTAAAGAAAAAAGAACAAAAAGAATGGCGGAGACGAAAAAGAAAATCGCCAGACCCATATTCAAACGGGCATAAACAAAGGCAAGAATGCTAAAGAGTAAGGTAAGGGCAAAAGAAAGACTGCCAATGATGATATGGAGCTTCGTGTTTCTTGAAAACTTAGAAGAAAGAAGATCTTTTATTTTCTTATTATTCGTTTTCATCTTTCGTCTCCTCCGTGAAATTAAGGTCGGAACGGTAATTCAAAATTAATTTGATAAGTACACGCCCAATAATAGGAGTAACTTCCAAGGATTTTCTCTTACAATTCAATAAATGCTCTGGGTTATCTAATTCCAGTGAGACTGCACGGATCGTAAGCAAAGATCTCTTACGTTCATAACAAACAAGCGCAATGCCTCCGCTGGATGTATCGTAAGCACGAATCATATTCTTCGCATAGGCATAGTGGTTCTCTTTAATCTCATCGAAAGTCTTCGAATCAGTATGGATCGCTTCGCCAGAAAGGAGATACCCTTTTTCGGCAAAAGCGCCTCCTCCAACTTCAAAACTAGCGGATTCCGCTTGAACACTTAACGAGTTTTCAAAGATAAAGAATTCAGGCATACCAGGGATTTGACCATATGCCGTATTCAACATGGGGTTATAACGAACTCCGTCGATATAATAACGATCGGCGATAAAGATATCCCCTTGATGAAGGTTCTTGTCCAAAGAAATAACCGAACCCGTATTGATGAAGAGATATGGATCGTATTTATCAATCAACATATTCGTGACCAATGCGGTTCGAATATTTCCGTATCCTGTTGCAGCAATCACGATTTCATCCATGCCAAAATTTCCTTTATGGACTTTTACGCCGAAAGGGAGCTCATCAATGGTTTCACCATTGGTAAAACGGGAGCAGTAGTAGAGGATATCGTCTTCAGTTTGACCTAAAATGGCAATCATTTTCTTTCTCCTCCTTTTTTGGCACGTCTATTTGCCTTCTTTGTTTCTTTTTCTTTGGCTTCTTCAAACTTGTTATGATCCAAAAGAGCTTCAAATTCGCTAACTTCCAAAGGTTTTGCGAAATAATAACCCTGAATTGCGTCCAAATCGTGTTTCTTTAAAATGCTGACCTGAGTTGGGTTTTCCACACCTTCTGCGATAACAAACATCTTTAAGCCATGAACTAAGGAAATAATGGAAGAGACTAATGTCTCAGATGTCTTATCTACTTCAACGTCATCAATAAAGGATTTATCCAATTTCAAAACATCGAAATTGATGTTCTTAATAGCGGATAAAGAAGAATAACCAATACCGAAGTCATCGATGGAGGTGCTAAAACCGAGCGCTTTAATTTTACGAATGACAAAACTAATAAACGATGTATCTTGCGCAGCCAAAGATTCCGTTAACTCAATTTCAATAGATTTTGGATCCACGTTGTATTTTTGAATGGTTTCAGCAAAGAATTTAATTAATCCTGGATCATAGATCGTACGACGGGAAAGGTTAACAGAAACAACAAGGGGTCTCCTCTTTTCCTTTTTCCAACGTGCTAAATCAGCACATACCGCTTCAAAAACATAATGGTCGATGTTAACGATTTTGCCTGAAGCTTCTGCATAAGGAATAAAGGAAGATGGTGGAAGATATCCTCTTCTTGGATGTCTCCAACGGATTAAGGCTTCCGCCCCATAATAACGGTTCTCACGTAAGCTCCATTTCGCCTGATAATAAATAAGGAATTGTTTCTTTTCCAAAGCCTGATCGATTTCCAAAGATTTCTCTTTTTCAAAATCTTTGGTATCTAACATGTGTGGATTAAACAATTTGATATCGCCAGAAAGACGCATACCTGCATCGTAGCTTGCTGCCGTATTCGCAAAATCGATAGCCTCATATACGCTTTGACCGTTTTTGATAATATTCGCGCCAATCATAGCAAAAACCATTGGTAAAGAAGGTCTTCTTGCAATCTCCGCATTCACGTTTTCAATAATGTTTTGTAGAACATGGTAAAAAGTCTCTTCATTTTCCACTTGGGCATAGAAAAGGAAACGGTTCTCACGATTAATACCGTATCGCCAATTCTCTTTTCCTTCTATTTCTTTCTTAATAGAGGAAAGGACAATCATATTCAAGACATAGATATCCGTTTGACGGAAGGTTGTAATCGGCTGGTTATTAAAGCCATGGATATAAATGGTAGCGTTCATCTCTAACCTTCCATCGTCGGCTTTATTCATAAGAGCGGCCATCTTTCTTTCGAAGGTTTCGTTATCCCAAATCTTCACATCTTCAACAAAAAGAGTTTTAATCCAAACTTGGCAACGTAAAAGAGATTCTCTTTCGGCGAATAAACGGAAAACGACCACCAAAACAACGATCGTAAACAAATAGCAAATCAAGATAAGGACGATATACCCTGTTTCCGTCAAAATATCTCTATTGGAAATAACACCTGCAGAGCAAAGGATGATGCCAGAAACAAAGAAGGCTAGAAAAACAAAACAAACAAGAATCCAGTTACGTAAGAGATTAATTCTTTTGCTCATTTCTGTTTCCTCCTTGCTTTCTTTTCTTCTTTTTCCAATTCCTTTCGAAGTTTTTTCTTTTCGATTTCCTTAGTTCTCTCCATTTCGTTACGAAGTTCTCTTTTTAGATTATATTTTTCCTCAAACAAAAGCATAGCTTTTTCATCGTTTCGGTCAATGCCTGCTTCATCCATAGCCTTAAACAGCTCTTCTTCGTAGGCCTTCTTTTCTTTTTTATATTTTAGGATACTCTCAGCAACACTAATACCCACCATAGCAAATAACGGGATGATGATAAGAACAGGGACAAGCCAGGCAGATTTACCTGCTGCACCTGCTGCTTGAGGAGAAACATAAGTTAAAAATGTACCAAACGCATCAGAATGGGAAACGACGGTGCCAATATAGTAAGCTTGAGGAACGCTTTCCCAAGGAGAGGAAGGGCAACCTTCAGCAGGGCAAGACCAGGCATGAAGATTATCCCCACGCGTATAGAAAACAAGCCCGTCTTTATCAGAGCCAATTTCGACAACTCTATGCGTATCTGGAGCGTTTAGCTTTGGATAATAGAAAGTAATCACATCACCCACTTTAACATTCTTTGGATCGTCTTTCTTAATAATCACGCCAGTGCCTTGATTCAATGAATCCGCATTATCCCCTTCCATAGAATCCGTGGCTACATAAAGAAAGGAGGCCCCAAAAACGGATGGGACTCCATAATTCTTTGGATTAGATTGGCTCACAAGCATGGAAACTTGAACAAAAACCATGAACGCAAGCAATACGCCAAGAACAACATCCACAATTCTTGAAATGAGCTTTTTCATTATTTAAGTTTTCCTTTCAAGACGACTTTCTTCGCTTTTGGACTCTTTCTTGTCTTAATGAAGACGTAATTCTTTTCCATCCTAAAAGTAGGGACGTTCTTTACGAACTTTTCTTTTGCCTTCGTAGAATTCTTTTCCGTCTTTGTTTCAGCTAAAGAAGTAGCAGGGGTCTCCTCTTTTTCTGGAAGAGGCTCAACTGGAGCATTTTCAATAGGCTTTTCCTCTATTGGGGATTCAGGGGTTTCTTCTAAAACGACAGGGGTTGGCTCTTTTATCTCTTCTTGAGGGATATCCACGACAGGTTTCGTTTCATCTAAGAGAGGAAGATTTACTTCTTCAGGTTTAATTTCTTTTTTCTTTCTTGGAGAAGGTTTCTTTCTAGCTTTTTTCTCTTTAACTAATGGAAGAGGTTCTGTTTCAGTTGGAATTTCTTCTACATGTGGAACTTCCTCAAGAGGAGTTTCTTCTACTGGCTTAGAAGGTTCAATCACTTCGTTAGTTGTTTCTTCTTTTTGAGGCTCAATAGGAGTTTCATCTACTACAGGGGTCTCCTCTTTTTCTGGAAGAACTTCAGTTAAAGGGTTTTCAACCGGTTTATTTTCTTCTACAGGTTCTGTTTGAGGAAGGTTCTCTTTTTGCTCTTCTTCAGGAAGAGAAACAGGGGTTTCCTCAATTCTCTTTTCTTCTGGCTTGGTTTCCTCAATAGGCTTATTTTCTTCGATTGGTAAAACTTCCTCTATTGGTTTCTCTTCTAGAGGTTCCAATTTGGCTTTCTTGTCGTTTTTAGCCTGACGAGCAACCATACGACGTGTTTTTTCTAGTTCTTTTTGCTCTTTTAAGAGGGCTTTCTTTTCTTCGGCCTTGCGTTTTCTTTCTTCAAGGACTTTCTGTTTAGCAAGTTCTTTTTCTTTTGCTTTTTCAGCTTTGATACGGGCTTTTTCTTCCGCTTCAAGCTTCTTTTGACGTTCAACTGCCTCTTTAGCAATATCTATGTTCTTTTGTTTTTCTATATCTTCATCAACTAAGGTCTTCTTGTATCTTTCTTCACGAAGATTTTCTTCTAAGGCAAGACGTTGCTCTTTTGCTTCCTCAGGAGTTAAAGCCATAGGGGAGTAACGTTTCTTTTTATAGGAAGGGAATTGATCATAAAGGAATTTCCCATCGTAATAAGTCTCATCTTCTAAGTTGAAAACAACCTTTGGATTCACAACACGGTCTTTGCTCTTCTTAGGATTTATGACTTTGTTTTTCACACGGTTGCTACGAAGAGTAAGGATATCCGCCATAACCAAGGCTAAAATCTCTTCAAAATAAGGCTGAGAGAAATCTTGTTCTGTTTCTTGCACGTTATAGGAAACGCCTAATTCCGTATAGGCATCCACGAATTTCCATAATTCATAGGCTGCATGATAATGAGGGTTTTTCACGATGAGGTTGGTCATATGAATTGGGTTTGCAACATCCTTTGCACCCTGCATCTCCGCCATAAAAGGGGAACGCATATAGTAAGCGCAACGTTCTCTTAAAGAGGCAAGACGTTGTAAGACGTCCTCATTCTTTTCTTTATTTCCACCATCTTTTGATGGGGTAGACACTTTGATTCTTGAATCGATTTCGTATTTTGCTCCATCAATATCGGAAACGCTTTTAATAAGCAAAAGATCAGAGTCTAACGTTTCCCCATGGTCTTTAATGAAATTAAAACGTTTCTCAATGAAGAGGGAACATTTCTTAATCAAGGTCATAACAAATCTGTTTTCATAGATTTGCATATCGATTTCTGCGTGGATGGTAAGAATCTTTTCTGGTGTGACATTCCCTTTTTCATCTACAGAATGCACAAATTGGGTATGGCTAGCAAGGTGAGTGATGGATTGAGCGTTAATTTTCTTTGCTAAACCCGCTTCAACGAGTTCTGGAGACTCTTTAATAAAGGTACGTGGGTTAGCGATAATTTGGTCGATAGCGTTAAAGCCTTTTTCTAATTCATCAACAAATTTTCCATCAAACTTCTTGCTTTCAAGACGTTCTGTTTGGCGTACATAGTTCTTCCCTTGTTCTCTAACTTGCAAAAGCAAAGACTGAAAAGAAGACGAAGAAGAAACAAGATTCTTGATTCGCGAAAGGTATGCTTTCTGAGCATGATTCAGTTTTTGCTTAGGGGAAGATTCTTTTGCCATATACGTTTAGATTAGGAATTCATTTTGATTAATAATTTGATCTTATTCTTGGATAACTTAAATTCGCCTTTGCCAAAGAGTTTGGTAAGTTGGGAATCAAGTTTGATTAATTCGTCACGAAGGAAGGCGACATTAAGGACTTCGAATTTCTTCAAAATCTTTGATTCGAAGACATAGTCGACAGCGCCAAGCTCTGTTCCGCCACAAGCAACATAGCAAGGAACAAATTCCGTGAGTTGTTTCATAATACGGTTACCGAAAGCAAGACGGAAATGTTCAATGACATAAGCGTCAAGTTCTTGGAACTTCTCAAGGGATTTAGAGGATAATGGGTAGTCTTGTTTTGCATTATCGAAGAGACTCTTCAAATAAGAATATGGAAGTGGAAGGGCTTCGGTGAAAGGCGCTTTAAATTCCACGCCTTTGTTATCAAAGAAGAGAGACATAGCACGGTCATAAACCTTATCGGTAATAGTGAAAGTAGAGTCATCGTTATTCGCTGTACCAACAAACCAGATGTTTTGTGGAATAAGAAGTCTTCCATCGTTAACGTGTTTTGGATCGTCACTACGTGGAGCAGCGACTAAGGAGATATTCCATTCAGCCACGTTAGGCATTTCCATGATAGAAAGGAATTCTGCGAAATAATATTCGATACGGGCCAAGTTCATTTCATCGAGAACAACCAAATTGATATCATCGCGGTAGGTTGCTTCATAGATAGCACGTAAGAATTCCGTTTCGGTGAATTTATGAGTGAAATCGTTATAGTAACCAAGTAATTCAGAACGATCTCTCCAAGAAGGTTGGACAGAGCAAATAGCAGCATTATGTTGGAAGAATCTTCCTAAAGCGTATGGCAAGGAAGTCTTACCTGTACCAGAAATACCTTCGAGAATGATGATTTTTCCTGTGCCCATGGCTGCAAAGAAAACACGAATGGTATCTAAGGTGTAATAAAGTCCCATTTGGGAACAAGCAAAATCTCTAAATCTTGCACAAATGCCAGCTAAATCAATATTCTGGGCATCTTCTGGCAAGGTGGTCTTGAATTCTTTGCCTGCATATTTTTGATCCACCAAAGTAAGACGAGGGAAACGAACATCGTTTTCGTCGGTTTCTTCCTCTTTGGTTTCTTCTTTCTTTTCTTCTGTTGGTTCAAGGACTTGATTACCTTCTCCTAGATCAGGAGAATTCACGCCAAGTGAACGTACTTGTAATCCTAAGACACGGTCTTTTTCTTTAATGGTTTGATAAAGTTCTAAATTCAAGCGTTCTACTTCTTGTTTTAAACGTTCTTCGGAAATACTGCTCTTACGGAATCTGACATATTTTCTAATGAGCCAGAAAATGAGGAAACAAATTCCACCGATAAGGGCAAGTAAGAGAATGGCAAAAAGAACGAAAAATATCCATCCGCCTACACCAAAGTTAGGAGAATAGTTAGCAAAAAGAGAGTTGTATTGGGCGAATTCATTTGGCACTGGTCCCCAAGGATCAGCCCATCTCATACGGAACCAAGTTCCTAAATTTTGGAAGAAGGCAACAATCATTTCCTTCAAATATTCAAAATATGCAGCCATATATTCTCTCCTTAATCATTATTCTCTATAGGAGCCGCAAGACCACGGAAGGCAAGTCCTAAAGTGAAATTCCCATTGCCGATAGCCTCTGTAACGTCATAGTCCCATCCCTCAAGATATATCGTAACAACAACTCTTGTGGGTTCTTCTCTCTTTAAAAGAGCGATTGGTCTCATGCTTTCCTTATCGAATTGTCCATCCTCTTTGGAAATAGACAGTTGTTCGAGCGTGTATGTTTTCTCTTTTTTGAAAGAGAGACCGTTTTCTTTGCTTTTTTCTAAATTGAAACGTTCTATCCCCGCTTTATGGATGGCATTGAAACAAGTAGCTTTTCCTTTTAAAGAAGAATCCTCTTCTACGGGAGAATCATATACAAGAGTCGTATTGGCGTCATATTCGCCATAAACGATTTCTCTATTATTCTCATCATAGTCATAATAGCCATCTTTGGTTGTAGCATCCAATATCCCGCCAAATTGTGTTTGGGAAGAAGATAATGCGTTTGGCTCATAGATGCTAAAGCCATCTTTGGAAAAGAAAGAGACACGTGTCGCATTAACGACGTTGTCCAAGTCTTTTACATCGATTTTCTTATTATCTGGCGCTGTCAGATTATGAGCATCCGCATATTCTTGGTTTTTCTCATGAAGTGCTTTGATATAAGTTTCATCTCGATCAAGGAAGAGATACATATCCGTATTCCCTTTGAAAAAGAACTCAAATTGATAAAAACCTTGTTGTGCAGGATAAGAAGCGTGATAGTCTCCGCCACTCGTATAGGCTTGGCGAAGGATAGGGAAGTCTGTCTCGTAATTGGTATTGTCGTTTAACCATAAATCTTGATACATGCTAGACAAATCACTAAGAGGGGTGCCTGCTTTGTAGGCAGGGAAATATTCCTCAAGAATGGCGTCATTCAACGTATCATAATAATGAATCCCTCCATCGCGGTTTTTTAAGCCAATCTCTAAAGAATGGCTTTCTTTAATGGCGAAATCCATGAATGAAACCTTTCCTGCTTGAGAAAGGGCAAACCACGCATACGTGCTTGTGACAGACGCACCAAGCGTAAGAGAAAATGCCAAAATTCCAACCAAAAGAAGATTTCGGTTGGAGATCGCATAATTTTTTCGATAATGTGGTTTAAAAGGTTTCATTCTAGGAGATGCTAATGAGCAGTAAAATTCATAGAGAAAGTAAAGGAACAATCTTCTGGCGCCTCTCCTCGACATTCAGGGTCATTTCCTTCTAGCCATGCAACAACAGTAAACCTCATCATTTTACGAGGTTCCAAAACGATACCTTGACGATTAAAAATCGTATAAGGGTCTTCAAAAGGTTCACAATAACCATTGTTTTGATAGTTGTAAGCAGGTTTACGAAGGGAATCAACAGTATGAGACGTGCTTAAACACTCACGATAATCGTTATTAGCGTTTAAGTTCGTGCTTTCTAAAGCGTAGATGCTAACATCATGTTTTCCATTTCCTTCTGTTACATAAGGATTCTCAAATAACGCTACTCGAAGGTAGGTATAAGGTTGATATGCAGCATTCGTAGGGGAAACATAATCATCGATTGTCATTTGATAATCGAAAATAGCGTCTTCGTTTTGGGAAACGTTTTCGGCGTAGAAGGTGTAGATGAGAGCGAATTCAAGTTTTGTCTCTTCTCCGTTTGCCGTAATCGTTTTTGACATGTTATGGGAACCATTTAGGTTGTTATCTTCTTTAAGAGTATCAACATATTCAAAAACACGGCTGGCTGTTGTAACTTGCGCGTTAGTAAGTCCCTCAGCGGTTAATATTTCCTTATGAGTTCCATCTACCGGTTTGTCTAACAGCTTCATTGTCGAAGGCGCGACTCTAGGATCCATCTTGATAGTGAATTGACCAGAAACTTTGCCTAAAAAGGAGATGATGCCAAGCATCAAAACTCCAACGAGACCAACTCCAGTTACAATAAGGGCAATATTCCTCTCTTTTCTTCTTCGAGCATATTTAGCACTCGTAGGATAAAGAGGAGTATTCGTATTGTTTTTCTTTTTCTCTTCTTTTTTATTGTTATTAGAAGAAGGGTTTACTGGTTTAGGTTTTTCTTGCACTATTTCAGGTTTCTTTTCCTCTGCCAAGATGTCGCCTCCAATATGAAAAAAACGGTGAGCAATATGAAAATCGCTCAATAGACAAACGTCCTTTCAATCTCGAAGATAAGCTTTATTGCTTGCCGATGAGTCACTTTTTTCAAGATATCCCCAGGTGTCTGCTATTATCTTAGGAACAAAAAACGATGCCAACCTCGCTGCCACAAAGCTGATTTCATTTCACTTTGTTCCGTGGTAGCTGGCTGCCATCAATGGAAGGCCCTTTAGCTTTGCGCCGCCAAATTTCTCTGACTTTGCGTTTCTCATAGAGAATTATCATAAAGCCAAAGTTCGTTGTCAATATTTTCTCTTATGTTTTTTCGTCAAAAAAAAGCCCCGATAGGGCTTAATAAATAACAATATATCGTTATTTCTTTTCTTCTTTTTCTTGTTGAAGCTCTCTAAGAAGTTCTTCTCTCGCTTCTTTCTTGGCTTGTTCACTAATTGCTGCTTGTTCCGCATCAGAGAGATTGGTTCCTCTCTTTGTAGCAACCATCACCAAATAAATGATGTCCAAGGCAAGAATAACAAATATAGGGATAAGGATAATAAATAAGAAATAGGTAGGATTATTTTGTAACCATCCAATAAATTGTCCGTTTTTCTCTATATTTAATTGTTGATAGTTAGGGTAAACGTCAGGATCATTAAATGTAACAGTAACCAAAATAGAAACGGTAATAACAAAAATAACGATTGCCAGTTCTAATGCTCCTGCGACAATAAGGCCGATTTTTTTCTTCTTATCCATAATGTTATATAAACCTTCAAGTGATTGTTATTTTAACACGTTGACAAATAAGAAAAATAGCCTTTTTAGCATTTACACGCTGAAAAATGTTGATTTGGTCAAATTTATTTATATAATTCCGGTAGCGTTGTAGGGTGTTACCCCCCCTCCTCCGCGCTGCCGAGAACGCCGATGGGCCCGCACAAGCGGGTGTTTCGCCATATCCGGGCATCCGCGGAAAGAGAAAAAACACACTATGAACAACAAGACAAAGATAATGCTCGGGCTATCCGTCCTCACCGCAGGCACGTTGGCCGCGGGCGCAACCGGGACCCTCGCGTGGTTCACCACCAACAAGACGGCCACGGCAACATATAACAAGATCACCGTTCAAGGCACTCAAGGAAACTTGAAAGCTTCTATTACTGGAGTCACAGATGATAGCGCCAATAAAGATTTTGAAACAAACCCTACTGTTTCTCCTACGAAATCGTCTTTCACTTCCGACGTATCTTCTAAAGATGGCTTAAAATTCTTGCAACCTGATTGGAAAGGCGCTTCAGGCAATGAAGATCAAGAATTCTATTCTTTAAAAGATGTGACCAAAGATTCTGGCTATTTTACTCAGTATTTAGTGACCATTAAAAATACTTCTGAAAAAGGAGCGGAAGCCGCGAGCCAAGCAAAATTGAATATTGCATTAACCGGCGTGAGCATTACTTCTGACGCTAATCATTCTTCGTTAGCTGGTTGGACAAGAGTAGCCATTAATACGAATGTTCAAAAAGCCGAAGACGGCAAATATTTAACCGCCAAAACCGGAACTAACAATACATACTTATTCCAAAACCCAACAACCGACGCATCCAAACATTACGTTAACAACGAAAAAGAAACTTACACAGGCCCAGCTGGAACTATGTCTCAAGTTTTAGACACTTGCGAACCAATGGGTACCGCAAATGTAAATGTTGCAGATAATTCCTGGAAAAATGTTGAACCAGGAAAAGAAATCGTCGTTGGAGTGTCCGTTTGGATGGAAGGAACAATAGATGTTCAAGACACCGCAAAGGGTGGCGAAATTTCAGTTTCCTTAACCTTCTCTTCCACAAATATTTAATTTAATAAAATTAAGGGGCTGTTAAGAAGTGAAAAATCTTAACAGCTTTTTTTGTTTTCAACAAGCTCCATTGATGAATAAGCAAGAACAAAAGCGAAATGAATTTCGCATGAAACTCGGAATTG
>ULYE01028048.1_pt1 | contig 28222 bp, 33 predicted proteins | sample 1961921 | NCBI WGS metagenome assembly ULYE01 (sample SAMEA4835856, study PRJEB28245) | human gut metagenome | biome: gut microbiome; material: fecal sample | place: Denmark | collected 2008 | reverse complement strand
GGCTGTTGCGGCTGTTGCGGCTGTTGCGGCTGTTGCGGCTGTTCAGCCTGAGTCACGTCTTCTCCGGAAACAACCTCCGGGACATCCGGTTCGAAGAGGCTGGCCATCTGACGACCTTCTGCTTCCCTTGCGGCAAGTACGGCACTCAGACGGTTCTCCATTTCCGGGTTGATGTCACGCGGAATAAACTCCGGAGCGACCTTCGGTCGTGTCTGATATTTCAGAGAGAGTTTTACTGCCGGATACGGTCCGGGCAGGGTGACATAACAGGTCAGATCCGGCAGAGACTGAATGTCGGAATAACTGACCAGCGTCTGGCGCTCCATATCCTTACCGGTCGATACCCCGTCACGTACCGGATCAGCACCGTAGGAATACTGCTCGCTGGCTTTCAGGTGCTCTTTCTCACCAATCTCACCGGCAGCGAACTCTGCAATCTTATGGCTGGGAGAACGGAAAAAGGCACGGGTGTTCATGACGTCAAACAGCGTGGCAGCCGCTTTCTCACCGTAGATATCTTCCAGCTGGGCATAGGACTGGATACCAAACACATAACAGCCACCGAACTTACGGGCTTCCGGCAGGATCTCCACCAGGTCCGGCAGTTTGTGTAACGTGGGTAGCTCATCACAAAAAAACCACACACGACGGTTACGGTTTTCTCCCATTGCCAGCAGACCACGAATGGCAATGGACAGCCACATGGAGATCACCGGCTTCAGGGAGGCATGGGTGTCGGCATTCGACGAGATAAACAGCCAGCCGTTTTTCTGATCTTCCCGGACACCACGCATCCAGTCACGGATGGTAAAAGACTCACCGTTATGCTCAATCCCCTGCAGGTAACGGATGGCTTTCACGTAGTTGGTCAGCACAGCACGGATGGAAATCGCCGTTTTCTCAATTTTCTCTTCCACCAGGTTGGCCGCCGGTGAATTACGCAGGAAGGTACGCAGTTTTTCGATTTTGATGGAAAGCAGTGTGTCCACCAGTTTGCTGTAGCTGCGGTTGGGGTCATTACGCATCAGGTACGCCGCTTCCGCAAAAATGGTACGTCCTGAACCCTGCCAGAACGGGTCCTCTTTTGTGCCCATCGGGATCAGCGTGTTCGCGGTATTATCAAAATCCGGCTGTGTCAGGCACTCCTTCCACAAATCCCAGGCGGCACAGCGGGCATCCAGCGGATTCAGGATTTTATCGATGGAGGGATCATAGTAACTTTTAACAAATTCCCCTGAACGGTCATAAATCACCACCATATCTCCACGCTGACGGGCGTAGTTGGCCAGACGACGGATAACTTCCGACTTACCGGCCCCGACCGTGCCGTGCAGACAGAAGTTCTGGATTTCGGAATCCCGGATAATCGGCAGGTCGCCAATCCGGATATCGGAGTCCTTGCCGTCTTTTTTCAGCATCCGGGCAACGTCTTTCGGATTGTCTGTCAGCTGACGACCACCTGTGACTTCATTTTCGCTCTGTTGTTTACCCTGACGCCCCAGAATCCAGGAGACAACAAAGAAGGTGATCAGGCAAATAACCAGTGCCACAACTGTGGCCAGAACGAATGCGGACCATAGCTGCTCTCCGCACCAGATCATATATTTATCATGCAGTACCTGAGCAGCGTTCATCCGGAAGGTTTTGCCGTAATACTGGATCTCATAGACCGGCTGGGACTTGATTAAATCCCGCATGCCTTCCAGCGTGGTACACCACCAGTAAATACAGCCGTTCACAAACGTCTGCCAGCTTATTTTTACCCATAAAACCAGACCAACGAGTATCCAGAAAAAAATAAACAGGCAGTAAAGCATGATATTGGCGATCTGGCTGAACATGCGGATACGCATGGACGCAATCTGACCGCCCTGGGTCATATCCTTTGCGTTAAAACTCATGATGATATTCCGAAGAAAAAAAGTCAGTCGGACTGATTATTAATGATGAAAAGATTAATAACCGTTAAATTCCGGCTTCGCCGGCAACACTTCACGGTCGCACAAAGAATTTGCACAACCGCTCAGTGTTTTCATATTTATTTCGGAAACGCCGGGGAGAAATAAAATTTATTTTATTTCTTTCCGGGGTTGGACAACGAGCAAAGCGAGGCGTCAGTCAGGAGGCCGGTCAGACCAGCCTCCGGAAGATAATCAGAGAATATTTGCGATTGATTTGGCCAGCTGGTCTTCGAGAACAGGCTTCGCCTCTTCAAATTTCAGGTTAACCTTGTTCGCATTTGAGACCACACGGGTCTGGTATTTATGCTGGTTACCTGTTTCAGTACTGGTCTGAATTTTCGCACCTGATGTGCCCTGACGCAGGGCGGCAACATTATCCGTTGTCACCGTTGCCTTAGTACGCTCTGCAATCTGCACATCCGTGATCATGGTATAGTTCACATCTTCCACCATCGCATCTGCAGCCATACCCACCAGACCGGCAGCAAGGCCCACACCGAGTGTGGCACCGGCAGAACTGGAATTATATCCGGTGATACCGGCACCTAACGCTGCACCAACTGCTGCGCCTTCATAACCACGGTTCAGCCATCCCTGAGACTCCCGCAGATCCATCTTATCGGCCTTCAGCACATTCGCCTGAATCCAGTAGTAGGCTTTATCCGGAGAAGTCACCACCTGATATCCTTTTGCTTTCACAGCATCAGCAATTTTGCCCTGCAGCCCACTCATGTCTTTATCAGACGTGTTTTTGATCTGCAGAAATACCGTGCGTTCGCTGGCGGGTTCAAGCCAGATGGTCTCACTCATCTGAGTCTTCACCTCAAGGTTACGCTTCTTGATTGCTGTGCTCATCGCACCACACCCTGAAAGGGCCAGAGTGGAACTGACCAGTGCAACCATCATCAATTTTTTTGTTTTCATCCAAAATATCCTTTTAACTAACAGACTCTTTTTTGAACAGTCCTATTACTGAGGCTATAGCTGAGAGATTATAACGATTTATATCTATGGTATACACCAAGAAAAATAATATGAATGTAATCATTAGTGCAAAAACATATAAGATAGAATGCATAAACGAAACCATAGAAAAAACAATCAAAAACAACAAAATATATGTCTTACTCTTAGAATACATAAAATTTATTATTTTTGAATCCTTTCTGAAACTATCAGGAATCGCAAGGTATAACATCATTCCATTTGTAATAGCCACAAAAAGCAGGAACCCCATCATTCCACTAGCACATATATCAAAGCCAACATCCCTGACATCACTTTTAACCGATACTAAACGCAGAAAAGTTGGCCATAATAAAACCCATAAAAACACATAAGTTCCCGGCTTTATGACTTGTAATAATGATGGGATATTAACACCCTCTACAGAGAGTACCTCCTTTAGTTTTTGCATCTCCATTTTTATATCATAGTGAGTGATCATAATGGCCCCTTCAATCGTTCTTTCTTATCATCCACCATCTGTTTTAACGCATCTTCAGACGGTGTTGGCATTAATTTCTGTCGTTTATTTTCTTCATTATATCTGTTGTTTTGTTGAATTTCTTCCTGTTTGTGATTATTTTTTAACTCTGAATATTGTCTGTCTACAATATTTTCTTCGCCATGAATACTATTCTGAGTATCTCCGATATTCCCTTTATATTCTGTGACCATATTATCAACCTGATGTTTTACATCATTACGGATATTACTGTCCTGCGTTCTTTGATCAATAATGGCCTGATGCCCCTGATGGTCAGCAATAATATCCTGGCTGCCACCACCCGAAGGTACGCTCTCCATTCCTTTACCAATATCCCCACGGGATTCACGCCAGGCATTATCAACACCAGGCTGCACCTGTTCCTGAACAAAAGACCATGCCATCGCCCGACGGCGTTCTGCAATCTCCGGTGAACTGGTGTTTGTCAGAATAGCTTCGGCATCCTGCGGTGCGTGTTTCATCACATACTGTGCAAACTGTTGCGACAAATCTTCGCTCATCTGCCCACTCATGCTTTCAGTACGGGATGCCATTTCAGCATATTCATGGCTGCGGGTCATATTCGTCGTGTACTGGTCGTAACTCTGTTTCGCTGAGTTCAGGGCTGCAGACAACTGGTCCACGCGGGAATCGGCATTATTGTCAGTATGGCTGCCGGATTCACTGACTTTGCGACTGGTAAAGTAATCGCTGGCCTCTTTAAAGTCCTTACTGGCTTTAGCATCGATATCATGGCGAGCATCATGGGTAGCCCTGCTGCCACTACTTGCTGAATGTGAGTCATCATCCGTTGCATCCAGGCTCCCCTTAAATCCACCTCTGATGCCTACCCCACCACCAACACCAAGAATTTTAGGTTTAACCCCCCATTCAGCATGAGCATCAGCATACATTCCACCAGATAGCCTGGTACTTGTTGATGCCAGTTCCTGAGTCGCCTGCTCATTACTGATATTATGCGCCTTCGCATAGCTTTCCACTGCACTGCGCATACGGCTGGCCATCATGGAGTCCTGAGCACTCATCGTGCTGTCAGCACCACCGGTGACAGAATCACTGCTCCCCCGGTTAGAACCAAACTGACTGAGCGTGTTCCAGGCACTGGCAATACTGCTGCTGAACCCATGCAGGGCACTTTCTGCTCTGTTCGATGCTTCCCGGGCCATTTCCTGTTGTGCCGCCGCAATCTGACGCGTTGCATTGATACCGACCGGTAAACGGGACATCGCCCCGCTCGCATCCATCACCATATTACCGTCACGGGTCTGTGTGGCGGTTGCGCCACTGCCGGTCTGGTACATCATCTGACCAAACGACGTGGTGCTGTTGGTGCTCCAGCTGAAGCCGTTAACGTTCTCCGTCTGCATGTTGCCGTAGGAGTAATTACCGTCAACCACACTGCCTGCTGCACTGGCGGTCGGGCTGATAGCAGAGGAAGCGAAATGGCTGTACACACTGGAAAATCCTGCCCCGAGCCCCCTGACCATCATCCAGGATAATGGCGGGATCATCATGGAAAGATACCCGGCAGTGGAAGCCAGATCGGAGTATTTCAGCTGTATCTGTGAAATTTCCGAGAGCACCACCGGTGCACCATTCTGCTTTGCATAAAATGTCATGGCGCTGTTCAGAATGGCGTACAACATTGGCCATGACTGCAACCACATCAGGGCAAACACATAGCCTTTCAGGACGGACAGCGTCAGTTTGTTGAAGACAGCCGCCAGTACCAGGAGCGGGAAAATACCGATGGCGATCCCCGTCAGGATGGTCTGCGTCATGGGCAGTGTCCGCATCGCCACATGACCGATGGAGACATGTGCCAGACGTTGCTTCTCCATCGATGATGTGGTGGCCAGATTCACCAGGCTGGCCGAATCACCATTACGTGCGGCATAACTGGTGATCCCCTCCTTCAGCGCATTGATGGTGACATTCTGGCGGATGATCTGGCTGGCTGATTTACTTGAGCCATAGAAGTAACTGTAACTGTCGCCAATCAGCGTACTGAACAACAGGTTCGGATCAGGGCGTCCACCAAATAGCTGCTGGGCATAATAATGCCATGTTTTTCCGCCACTCTGTGTGTCCAGATTCAGCTTGTCTTTCAGCGAAACCGACGCGTCCTTACAGGTCACGAAATTATTATTGCTGTCATAAACGCCCCGCAGCGGACTGGGGCGGGAAAAAATCAGCGTGTAAGGATCAGCGGAGGCCATCAGTTCCTCCAGCGTGTATTTGTGGTTCAGGTAAATATCCCCCATCACGCAGTTCTGCACATAATCCTGGAAAAGATTGGCGATTTCCGGATTACGGGACAAAAAGTCGGTGCTTTTTGATACCAGTTCTGCGCCAAACAGCATCCCCGTTTTGCTGTAGGTGACACTGTCCGGTTGCGTGAAGATCATCTCGTAACTGGCCACCATTGCATGCCCGATACGGGTCGTCAGTGAAAGTGGCATCGCCAGTCCGACCGGCACATTATCCACCCGGTGAACTTTGACCAGGTCACTGTTATCAATAATCTGCACCGATGTGCGGACATTAACCAGCAGGCTGATAAGCACAAACACGGCCACCCAGCCCAGCAAATCCATCACGTTGTGCCGCTGTACCCACATTACGGCCACCGCGAGAACAGACAATGTGAGCGCAATTTTTTCAATGGAATCCCACGTCCGGGTCCCCATAAAAGCGGCAATGGCATTCAGGTTATTCCGCAACCACTCACCACCGGCAATCACATAAACTTCATTCACAGCGTGCTCCCTCCGAAGTGATAGTTGTTCTGGTAACGACTGAGCATGCGGGCGGAAAGCTGCTGACGCATGTAGCTCATCTGACGATCGACAACCAGCAGCGCATCCTGCTGTACCTGCACCTGTGACTGAAACGCCGCAATCTGCCGGGTGGCATCATTCATGTTGTCGTTAATATGTTCGATAACTGCTTCGTCATAATTTCCTGTGGCCACCATCGCCCGGGCCTGCTGTATCAGCTCCTGAATGTACTGCAGCAGGATGTCGTAACCGATATAGTCCGTCAGCTGGTAAATCATACTGTTGGAAACACCGAGCATCTGCGGGTCAACCAGGTATTTGAAGACGGGGATGGTGGTACTGGAAATAAAGCCTTTTTCCTTGTCATCCAGAGGCGTGTCACTGACAGCCTTGTTCTGAATGCTGGCCAGAAGTTTAGTAATCTGAGACTTCAGTGCATTATCCCGGCTGATGGTCACCGGTGTGTCTGCCACCACTTTCAGGCATTTATCAGAATCGTTGCAGTGATAAATTTTTGCTGTGCCGCCTTCCATCATGGCCCGGATAATTGAGCGGTCAGTGGTTCTGGCTGACAGCGGTGTGATTTCGCCGTTGGGACCAAACACCAGTGAGCCGGTCAGCGTCATCACAAACTCTTTCAGCTCTTTGTTGCCGTCAAACATTCTGTTTTTGGAAAGCGCATTCCACATGATGTTAATGTTTTTGGTCACCCGCTCCTTATCCTTGTCGCTGGCTTTATCCCTGACGCTGTCAGATTTACCGCCAACGGTACATCCCTGCCGGGAAGCCGCCCAGTCAGCAAAAATATTGCTCTCACCGGCAATGTCCTGACAGACTTTTTGCTGGGACACCTGCGTCCGGGGGAAAAGCCCGCCGATAATCCCCTGCGCCGCCTGGCAGGAACTGAGGTTCATGCTGTTAATGTCGCTTGCCATTTTCTGCAGGAAGTCTTTTGCGGTTTTGATTTCCGGCACCGTTGTCTGCAGGGCAAGGTCAAAAAAGTAACCGGCAGCATTACTCATAATCTGCTTAACAAAACGCTGCAGCTGCTCGCCATTAATAAAACTGAACGAACCGAGATAAGCGTCGATGCCGCCACATCCGGCATTGATATCCGGCAGCGTCATGGAAATCAGCTGAACATTTTTGACCTGAGTACGGGCATACAGGGAGCCGCCGTAAGCATAGCCGGCAGCCTGCCCCTGCCAGACGCCCGGCTGTGTGGTATTGGAGGCGAAGCCCAGCTTGTTAAAGAACTGATTCATGTCGCTGTTCACATCCGCTGACGCTGCGGGTGTGACCGTCAGTAAAGCAGCACAAAGAACCAGAAGAGGTTTAATGCGTAGCATCATTCTTGCCCTCCCTTAATTTGTTCTCCCGGCGCATACGACATTTCAGCAGGAATATCCCGATATTTCCGTCCAGTCCTGCGGCTGTAATATATTTCAGACACCGAAATCCATCCCACAATTGCCCCCACAAAAAACACAACAGAAACAGAAAAGGTAAGGCACAGCGAAACGACAATTTCTACAGGGCTGGCGGGATAAAAAAGCCCCTGACGGATAAAGGGGATATTCAGGCTGACGATTATTCCCGTCGCGATGCCGGATATTCCGGCAATGAGTAACACCACCTGCTTATTTCGCACCTTTTTTTCCTCCGTACATCTGCAGAACGGTATCCATCCGCGCCATAAAACCGGCGGCATCCGTTGCCCCCTGTAAAAGCGGTAATGCCTCAAGCGTGTTGACGTTGACCAGGAAGGTGGTCGGTGTGGCCACCGGGATATTCGGGAAGAAGGTCTGCATCACGTCCGGTGGCACCGGTAATGCTTCCGGAAAGGCGGTATCCCCCTGACCATCCAGGGTGTAGGGAAAAACGGAAAAGCCGTACTGCTGTGCCAACTGCTTCAGTACCGGGTCAAACTGGTGACAGTAAGGGCAATGCCCCTGCATAAACAGCACCACCTTCCAGTCGGCCAGGTTAACCTGCCTGCCGTTGCTGAGGCGGAACCAGCGGGGAGCCGGCTTTTCTGTCCTGGCTGATGTGTCTGCTGCCGGTTGTGCAGGCTGCGCGGCCATGCCCTGCGGATTCCAGAGTCGTTCAATTTCATCCCGGGTGGAGGCCTGCACGGCAGCGGCTGCCAGCAACAGGGTGAACAACAGTGATTTAATGAGAGACATGTCTGCCCTCCTGCTGCCCTTCCATCATGGCCTGTTGCCTGGCTTCCAGTGCCTCACGCTCTTCCCGGCTGACACGGGCAATCCATGCATCCAGCACCTGGTATGCGCCGAATAGCACAAGGATGGCCGCAATCAACTCCGCCAGAAAAAAAGCCATCCAGGGTTTGCTGTAAACAAGACGGGCGACGATATGAAACCAGACACCCAGGGAAAATACCCACATTCCCGTAATATCAAGCCGGGGTAAAGAGAATCTGCGTTTACTTATCATGTTAAACTCCGGTTATTATTTACATGAGAGTATTTATGTCTGTAATATTCGCGTTTGTGTGATATTAATCAGATCAACCTCATTATTTTGTATGGTTTTTATTACCGTTTTATATGACTTAGCCTGTCATAAGCCCCCTTATAAAAAACCACATCACTCCGGACCATACTGATGACAACATAATACAGATAAATATTCTTCTGAACCCGTCGAAGCTCGTAACGTTCGGTAATGAGCCAATAACCATTGGAACAACCATTGCTGCGCCCTGATTCATAATTGCACCACACAGAAACCAGAGACTGGCAGTCAGCACATATAAACACGCGATATTAATAACAAGGAAAACCAGTGAGCTCAGGAGAAACATTTTCCTGTCATTACGCTCAGAAAAGAAATAACCAGCAATAATGACAAATATTAACAGAACAACACCTGTAAACAGTTTCAAATAATCTTCACTCATAAATCAAATCCGCGATTAAAAATTGGGTTTAAAATCTTCAGAAACGTTCAGGAACTGTTTTGCCAGGTCGTCCTGCGAAATAAAACCGTATGATAACGGGCGAACACTGCCCTGTTTCGGGTCAACCAGCATCATGGCCGGGAAATATTTCACGCCGAGGCGCTGCGCCTGCCCCTGGTCAGTCCGGGAATCCGGCAACAGCGGATTAATCACGCCATCCACGGAAACGGGAATAACACTCAGACCATAGGTATCCCTGAAGCCATTAATGACCTGCGCCAGCTGCCCGTCGATGGGGTCCTGCCCCCGGTAAAAGAACATGATGCCGTAGTGTTCAGCCAGTTTCGCAATGGCCTGTCGCTGCTGCACCTGGTCTGCCGCCAGCTGGTTCCGGACCGTGCCGTTGTAATGGCTGTACTGCAGGTTATAGTCCAGTTCGGGATGCGCCAGCATGGCTTTTTTGGCGCTCATGGTGAAAAGCCCGGCCTGCTGAGTCCAGTAATTTTGCAGCCGGAAATATTTCACAAAATTATCCACGCCGGGATACAGAATGGCTTCGTACAGCGCCCGCTTTGTTGCCGTCTGCAGTGCGGCCAGTTTCTGCATAATGTCCGGCTCCTGACGGGGGGCTGCAGGTACTGGTTTATTTTCTTTTTCCTTCGGATTTATTTTCTCGTTATACCACTGCCAGCCTGCATCTTTTCCTGACGCCGGAAAAATAAAGCAGCAGAGTAACAGTGGCAGTAATGCTTTATTCATCTTCATTCCTTTCATCACTTTTTCTTTCATCAGGTTTCTGCAGGTCAGTCAGGGCAGAAAAACAAAAATACAGAATAAACAGGAGCACACCGGAGTAAAAAATAACGAAAGCAGCAGCAAGTATCTCACCTGCAGTGGTTTCTTTTACCGTATCCCACGACCAGATAATTACCGGGGAAATGACAATCGCTGTAATCAAAAGCCGGATAAGAAAATCAATAAAACGGTTCGACGTGAATATGACTTTCATCATTTTCCCCGGTTATTTTCCCTACCTTACTGTCCTGCCTGTTTCAGCTGGTCAGCAATCTGCTCTTTCACTTTCTGCGTCAGAACACCACTGTCCGGGATTTTCTGGTTATTCATCAGGTCTTCGTAGAAGTTAGTGAAATCCAGTCTGTCGAACTGAATTTTCTGCAGCTCATCAACCGTAATCCCCCGACAGTCAGGATGCTTCGCACTGCCAAAACTGATACGCAGCTGTCCGTTGCGCCCCTGCTGCTGGACTATCTGCGCCAGCTTCGAATCAAACTGACAGTAACTGCGTTTTTTCTCCAGGCAGACACCCAGCACTTTCTTCGAACAAAACTCTCCGACACTGACGGTCAGTTTGTTTGATTTTGCTTTAGCCAGGGCTTTTTCATCACTGCTGCATTTGGCCAGCCCGATATCCTGTCCCCAGCCGCTGTCCTTACAGCAGTTGCTGTATCCGGCTGCAGCCTTCTTACAAAATTTCGCCTGACCGGTGAAAGCACGGACATCCACCCCGTTCAGCGCCGCAACATCCTTACCTGCTGCGGCCAGTGCCGCCAGCTGAGAAACGGCTTCGGCAAAATCATTACTCTTCCCGCTCTGAGCCTTATCGCATTCGCCATCGAGACAGAAGACGTCTCCCCCACAGACCATCACTTTCCCGGATGTTTTTGACTCACAGGAGTACGTGGCATATTCATGCAGACAGGCACCTTCTTCGGAGTAAAAGGCACACTGGTGTGACACCAGGGTACAGGCAGGATTGTCGGTGTAGGTCTGACAGGTTCCCTTGTCTGCTGACTGCGTGACATACGTGTCCCGGTATGCCCAGCAGCTCTGGTACATGCTGTATGACTGACCGTCTTTCACCAGCGTCCTGTTCCCGCCAGCCTCCGTACATTCTGTTTTTGTCAGTTTCCCCAGCTCCTTGCTGAACGGGCAGCTTTCAGACCAGACAACATACGGGGTGTACGAGGCTTTTTTTACCCTGACAACCAGACGCAGCTTCATTGCCGTATGACGTTTGAATTTTGTATTCCCGACCCGGACGGGGTGAGATGACGTAAAAGCCACACCGGCAGTCAGTGTTTTCTGTACTGGTGTAAATGAGGCATCTGCTGAGTATTTGGCATTCCAGCTCAGTGGGGTTCCCAGTACTGTAATTGTCATAGGTACACTCTTCTGCAAGTAAGTACGACTCCAGCTGTAATGCGCATCGACAATTTCACCGGTAACGGGAGAGGTCATGGAGACAACATACTGACCATTCACTTCACGTGCAGGTAGCTGACTCATTTCATACTCCAGCGTCCGGGTTTCCCATGTGGTACTCCCCTGCAGCTCCATACGGGCAGTTCGTGTGCAGTACTGCTCCACCTGTAAATCCCGCTCACAGGTGTAATTCGTGTATTCACTCCTGCTAATCTCCTGCGCACTGCACTGCTGCCCGGTGTTTCCCACAATGCTGTCAGCCCGGTTCACCACATCCCTGCCGGTCTGGATAAACGGTGCATCCGGTGAAAGAATGTCTTTCGGCTTGTTCATGAATGACTCTGTAATGGTTTTTCCGGTTTCACCGGTCGCCCATTCCGTGGTGCCGTCATTTTTCAGGCCGCCATCCCCGCCGGCAGTCACGCCACCGTAATATTTTGTCTCGTCCGGATTCGCGTTATAGCCGGGGATACTCTCCTGTGGCTTAAAGCCCTGAATACTGCTGCTTCCCTGCCCTTTGATCTGGTGAGCAAAATCAGAACCGGCCCGGTAATCACTGTTGCTGTCAGCCTGTGCCATGCCGGCAACCAGAGCCAGTATCAGAGGTAAAATACGTTTCATTTCCCGGAATCTCCTTTCCCTGCCAGTAAATCATGAGCCACCTGCCGGCAGTCACCCGTGGCGGCCACTTTCTCCAGCGCCTGGCCGACCCGCAGGTTTCCCCGGATGATGTCGTATCCCTGACTGCAGAACACCACCAGTGCCGGTACAGTGCGAATGCCGTACTGTGAAAACAGCGTCGGGTCGATCTGAACACCATCAGTCGCGCCGTCTTTCACCAGGGACAACACAGCTTCAGCGGTGGTCTTCAGGTCATTGTTCACCATGCCCCGCAGTGTGGCCGGAATACCGAAGTGCCGGGTTTCGCCCAGCATCCGTTTCAGCCCCTCTTCGGGAATGGAAAACGACACAAAATACAGGGCCCCCTGCCGGGGTTTCCCGTCCTGCGAAGCCTGCTGTTTACGAACCAGCTCATCCAGGAAATGGTTATCTGAACGCTGAAGGGGGTTCTCCAGCACCTGTTTCTCCGCCCAGGCCTTCAGCTGATGGTCAGGTTTTTCACGCAGTTGTCTGCTTAAATTTTCCTGCTGCTTCAGGAACTGGCGGTTTTCAGGAGTGTTCACATTGTCTGAGGCATGAACAGTGATATGCATTCCTGCAGTCAGGGCAAAAAGCGCAAATGTTTTCCAGTTCATGATATATCCTGATGGCATTGTTACAATTTAATTACCCGTAGGGTTTTCTCTCAATTTTTCTGCCAGTTTTAAAAAAGCATCAAACTCTTTCTGACCTGCGCATATTTTACTGGCTGTAATCGACACGGTTATTCCTGATGTGTTATTGGCAGAGTCTTTAATATCATTATTATGGACGGAGACATTATCGGGACTGAAAATATAAACTTTTTCTCTGGGATAATCCCTGTCCACATCCTCCCGCCACTGAATCTGTTCTTTATCAAAACGGTGATACATTATTGAGGAAAACCGGCACAACCAGTCGTCAATACATGACAGCTTATCCAGTAATTGTTGCGAATGACGGACCTCACAGGCAAGCTGCCGACACTCCATAATGCACCGTGACACACCACCATTTGCATTCACAAGCGCTTTCATCTCCAGCAGAACACCCATATCAAGTATTCTGGAGCCATATTTTATATTATTACTCATTACACCCTCCTCTGTTTTTGTTTACACATTTACCTGGCATAAATATTATCTGTATTACGATGCCTTGATGGCGTATAAACATTGCAACTCCTTTCTCTGTCAGAATTGAAGGACAATGCAATAACACCATCAAACAACAGTTCGATAAACTCAGACTCACATGAGTCTGCAACCACAACCAGGCGTTTATGATATTTTCTGGCCTGTTTAATTAACCTGATAACTTTTGATGTCATTTTCTTTTCACACAGCCTGACTCCATCAAGGATTAACGTCTTTTCAGGTGTATTCAGAAAATCAAAATTATCAATATTTTCATCACAAAGCCGGTTGTACCCCGCAGAGTTAAGAGTTTTAAAGTTGTAATACCGGGAATCACTATCACTGATTCTTATTTCAGTCAGGAGAGTTGACTTGCCGGTATCTTCTTCCCCCTTAATCAGAATGCGGTCTTTAAAGTTCAGCATTAATTCTGTTGCCTGTTTATACATAAAAAATCCTTCAGAATTAGTAGTTTTACAGGAAGACACAGTTACGTTTACGCCACATCAGGTAGCCGAAGTTTTTCTTTGTATTGGGCGGATTTTTCCCGGTTTCCCAGCGGGTCACACTGCGCCCGAACGGATGGCACTGTCCGCTGTCCGGGTACATATTCACCATCTGGTAACGCCAGCGTTCTTTGGGCAGGATTGGGGACGGATATTCATTACAGACGGCGTTATTTTTCCCGATGGTTTCCATAATCATGCCCTGACGGTGCAGCTTGAACGCCATGCGTTCACTGACCAGCAGGGAGGACTGCAACGGACTGGACTCATTACTCACCCAGCCATTGAACGGGTACATACTGCCCTGCGAACCGGCACACCAGAACAGAACATCGAGAGGCATATTAAAGGCGCTGGCAATGGCATCTGCTGCACAGGCCCCCTGTGCTATCGGATTGGCAAAGATGACAGCTTCCGGATTGAGAATGGTGGTCAGGCTGCTGTCCGTCCAGGTGGGGTCGATTTCAGAAAGATAAGCGATATCCAGGTCACCACCTTCCAGACAGCCCAGCGATGTGATGATGTTAAGCCAGTACGTCAGCGGGTATTTGTACCAGTGAACGTGATAGAACGCCCCGTTCACCTGCTTCTCATCCTTTTTCGCCGTTCCCTGTGCCGTTTTACCAAAAGCCGGCAGGCTGAAGCCCAGGTTAACCATGCATCCCGGTGATCGGGTGACGTCCGTCAGCGCCATCGGCTCCCAGTAACCAATGGCCAGCCCGATACGCCTGAACAGCGGCGGCGGTGCCGGACAAATCTGAATGGGCATCGACGGGTTCGCCGTGTCGGGGACCTTACCCTGACTGACTTTGATACTGCCCAGCGAGAGCGGGAAAATACAGCTCCAGCAGATATCCGTGATCGGGTTTACAAAACGCCCCTCACAGGCAGAATCCGCAGACGCTGCAGGGACATGACCGGCGAGAAGGAATAACATCAGCAGCCACAGGCTTCGCTTCATTTTCTGCCCTTCTCTGCCGGAATAAATTCCACCTTCAGGAAGCGATCGCCGGGAACGGCGCTCACCCGTGCCGGGACCTGATCAATGCCGAGGCGCTGGCAGAGCACACCGTTCTGGTCAAAGTAAACACGGCTGTCCAGAGACTTCTGCATCTCCGGGATACTGCCCTGCACGAGGATAATTTTGCTCTCCAGTGTGGGCGGCGTCTGGCGTTTCATCCAGGCCACCTGCGCCGGATCATCGCCATTGATGAAATACAGCGTCTGGTTAAAAGGCACATACTGCAGCGGATTCATCACTTCACCCTGACGGGCAAACACCCGCCCTTCGTTATCCCGGATATCCGCAGCCAGTCTGACGGACGGGTCAAACAACCGGCTGCCGTATTTCTCCGTGCGTCCGATACCGGGCACGGCAGGGGGCCGCAGACTGTTGCGGATCACCCGCTCCTTAAAGGCATCCATTTTCCGGCCCATCTCACCGGACTGCTCCAGTGCCGTCAGGCGCTGCATGATCACCGTCAGCATGTCCGGCTCCTTTACCGGCCACAGATCGCCCCAGGTGCCAAGATCGGCGGCGGCCACACTCTGCCCCCATACCAGCAGGGCAATCAGCCCCCGGCATCTCATGGTTCCGCCCTCATTCGCCGGGCAATATCCTGCTGGATTTCCCGGGTGATATCCGGCGCTCCCTGTACCACGGCAGGCGACACCAGAATGACCGCGTGGTGTTTCTGCTGCCACGCCTGCAGGCTGGCTTCCAGTGCCGTGTTAAAACGCGCTGAAAGAGCTTTTGACTGTGCTTCTGACAGTTGTTTCTGACTGGCGCTGTCAAAAAATGCATCCACAGTCTGTTTCATGTTGAAGGCGGCAGTCACCGGTGCGTTCAGTCTGACAATGCCGTAACTGACGGCTGCGTTCAGTAACACCATTGCCAGGCATCCCGGCACTGTCCACCACCAGTGGCTGCGTCGGGGGGCTGTAACATCAGTCGTTTTTTGCGTTGTGGTCATGCAACACTCCTGTATTTCTCATGTTCTTCCAGCCAGGCTTCCAGCGAAGCCATCTCCGGCCCTGACTTCTTCCACGCCAGCTGCCACACCGCCTCATGAATACTCAGCCCCTCTTTACGTTTCTGCTGCACAAACTCAAAATCCGGGCCGTCAGAGCTGTACATGGCGCGGCTTAACGGGTCCACAAACAGACGGTGCCAGGAGGAATGGTTTTCCACCTGCAGCAGGAAGGAACTGAACCACTGGTCTTTGGCTGCACCAAACTTACCAATCATGTCGCGCTGCAGTGGCAGGAACTGGTCCGGATACAGCTGGTTGTATTTCGCGAACTCCTTCGCACTCTGTTTGAGGATAATTTTGTAGGAGGAGTTACCCCATGCCGCGCGGGCAGCACTGGAGGCCTTGTCAGAGTCAAAGTCGACGATGTTCTGTGTGATGGTGATATAGGCACCGGTATGACGGCGGGCGGTACGGTAACCTTTCTCAATAAATTCACCGACCTTGTGATTTTTGAAGTCCAGCAGACGCCAGCCTTCATCAATGACGTTCAGTTTCTTGAGGTTACGCGGCGTGCGGTACATCCGGTTCTCAATGTAAATGATAAGGCTGAACATCACCGCAACCAGCAGGGACGGACGGTCTTCCAGTCCGCCCAGCTCCAGCACCACCATTTTCGCATCATCCCGCAGGGACGGCTCATCGGAGTTGAAATACTGGCCATAAGTGCCGTTAGCAGTGTACTGGTCAAGCAGCACAATCATTTCGTCCAGACGGCTGCGGATAGTCGGTGACTCTACATACTGGTCGTTATCACGGGCGTTTTTCAGGAAATCCACCACATCATCGATGCGCGCCTTATTCTTTTTAGCCAGCCAGGAGGCCCTGACCGCCTGCAGCAGCAGACCTTCATGCACTTCATCCAGGTTACCGTTGGGGCTGGCCATCACCGACAACTGGTCGCGGACACGCTCCGCTGACTGGTCAATATCGGTGATGTTCGCAAACGGGTTAAAACGCAGGGTTTCACCGTCCAGATATACGCCCCCCATGTTCTCACACAGGGACTTGTAGCCATCCCCCATGTCGAACACCACGGCAAAGCCCCCGGAGTCCAGCACGCTGCGGATAAGTGGCTGTATCAGCCCGGTTTTACCGGCCCCGGAGGTGCCACAGACCGCCATGTTGTAGTTGGTGTTATTCATCCCCCGGAAGAAAATATCGATAAACGCCAGCTGGTTACGGTAGGTGGGTGCCAGCAGACCTGCCGGTGTCAGGGGGTTATCCGCCACTAACGGCATCAGGTTGGCCACATTAAAGCTCTCTGCGCGCTGTACCACTCCGGCCTCTTTCAGCTGTTTAAACAACCCTTTCCCGGCCATAAAGGGCAGACAGGTCAGGAAATTGCGCATGTGGTTAAAGCGCGGTGAAATCAGCTCAAAACCGTTTTTACGGAAGCTGTTCAGGATGTCCTGCTCCACTTCCAGCGCCGTTTCATTATTGTCCTTGCAGAATGCTGTGATGTTGAGGAAGTAGGACACGACAGAGGACTGACCGGAGCCCAGCCGCTGACGCAGTTCCCCCCACTCCTTCGCCTCTTTCTCCACGGACGGAAACCATTTGGCATAGGAGGTCTTCGACTTTTTCTCCAGGTCCATGTACTTCAGGTTGGCTTCGCTGTGAGTTTTCACCTGGTCTTCCACCACCAGAGTCAGCGTCAGGATGAACGGACAGGAGATGGACAGTTCCGGGTTCAGCAGGTTGCTGTAGTTGTCGGCCATGTTCCACAGGAAGGCGATTTCCGGGTTACGGGCCAGATGGAAATTCAGGATGCGGGCCGTGCTGTTCCTGCCGTTCTCACGCAGGCCCAGCGTCAGGTAATCCGCCCGGACTTTCAGGTCAAAACTGTCCTCCACACACTGATAATTCAGATCAGAATACGGGTCCAGCTGACGTCTTTTCGGATACAGGGAGTCCGGGTTATGGTTAATCATCTCCCCGACAATATCGATAAAGGCCTGTGCATCCACCGCCTGTGTGGTGATACTGGCCCCCTGTAACGACGCCCGGATGATTTTCACCAGGTTTTCCATTTCCAGAATGTCGGCCCGGCTTTTTTTCTTCGAGGGAGAACAGTACGAGATAAACACCCGGTAATGGCGCAGGGTCAGGGGCAGATTCATTCCCTCCGGCAGCGGAAACTGTGTCGCTGCCGCGTTCATATAATAGGCACGGGTAATGGCGTTAAACCGTTCAGCCTGTTCACCTGACCAGGAGAACTCACGCAGCCCGTATTCAATCCTGTCACCAACAAGCTGACTGGACATCAGATGGATGCAGAACGGCACTCCGCGCGGCAGTTTGGTGCGCAGCATGTGGTCGAGCGCCTCCACAATGGACTCATTCGCCCCATTGATGGGAATGGCTTCCAGCATAAAGCCCATCGTGGTGTCATTCATGAACAGACCGGATTCCTGGTTGTAATCACGGTACGGCAGCAGACGGCTGAACTGCGGGAAGCTCATTTCGCCCAGAACTTCATTGGCCTTTGCGGATTCGTCAGGCAGTTTCAGTGCTGTGACGAGGGAGTTAACCGCCTGAGTGACGGCCTCAAGTGGGTTATTCACATGAATTCCTTAGTTGAAAAATAAAGCGAGAAATGCGGTAGCCATGAAGGGAATACCTGTAATTAACGCGCCATTTCCCGGCGCATATACAAAGATTTCTGTTTTCTGAATATCCACTCATGTTCATCCGGAGTTAAATCACTATGTTCTGCGACTGACTTATGCATAATGTTTTCTCTGTCTTTCCTGATACGCCTGACATTCAACGCACAACGTCACACCGGGAAATATTTTCCGCCGGGCTTCCGGAACAGGATTTCCGCATGCTTCACAGAGATAAACAGGAATACCATGAGCATTTATTTTCTGGCGTATCCGGTTTATTCCTGTCATGGTCAGTTGTTCTGTCACTGAATATGCTTCATCGGCTTCATCACTCACGGAATATTCCTCCCGACATGTTCTGACACGCTACCGCCCATCCCTTTTCACGCACAGGGCACTCGTTTTACAGGCAGATTTTGAATACAGAAAGCCCGCCGGCATTGCCGGCTGATATACAACTTCAGGGCCAGTTAATTAATACGTGGTTTTCCCCACGCAGACGGTTTAATAACAAAAAACACGCTGGATGGCTGATGATAAACATCCTGATTATCAATATAAGGCGCTATCCATAATGCAGCCGTCTGCTCACCCGTTCTTAGCGGACGAGGAGGTGTTACCGGCGCAACTGAACTGACCGGAACAATCGTTTTCACTTCCCGGGCAGCGGTAAACAGCGGGCGTGGTGCCAGCAGTTTCTGCTCCGGATGTGCTGTCACCGCAGGTCTGCTGCCGGACGGAGTGGTCGCGGTGACGGTCTGCACCGGCATTGTCCGGAAGTTCCCTTCAGCCAGGCGCGGCAGTGATGCCGCAACCGGCTTTGCTTCTGAGGACTGCTCCAGTTTTTTGGCCTTCTCATTGGCCTGCTCCATCGTCATACAGGTATCGGATGTGGTGGCGTTACACTCAAATTCCGTACTGGTTCCGGCACAGCCGGAAAGTAATAAGGTCCCCAGCAGAGGAATAAATAAAGAAATCTGTTTCACTGTCCCTCACCTTTCTCATCGCAGTTCACAAAATCATTCTTCAAATCCCTGACCGTACAGGTTTTTACAATGTCAGGATTTTCAAAAACCGTATTCCGTGATGATTTATAAACATATGCCACAATGCGTTTCCCACCCGCATCAGGCTCTGGTGCACTGACTTCACATAACGGAGGTGTTATTCCGGACTCATACAGCACCGGATAATTTATTTTTTTGACGCTGCCATCAGAAACCAGCTTATTCATCGAATGGGTTCCTTATATTTCTGAATAATTCTGTCGATTAGTTCTTTCACCGGAACAGATTTTCCGCCACCGGATTGTCCGGCAACCACAATATGCCCCGGAGAAGAAAATAAACGCATCGACATTCCCTCCTTCATCACACCGACAGCAGCCATATTAAAATTGTGCGGCAATGATTCAGAACTGAATTCCTTCGGTGCAGGAAGGACGATTCTTGTGGTGCAGTTACTGAGAACAGCATGCATAAAATCATCTGACACGGTTTTACCCGGCACAGAAAGGGCTGTAATAACATTAATATTACGCATGTTCATTTTTCTCCGTTGTTTCTGATTGTTCTGTCATCGGGGAAATAAACATGGCATTCCCTGATTTTTCCCGGCAGGGAAGTGTCTTCTGCAAGAACTTCCTTCAGACGCTCATCTGCTGTTGCCACACGGACACATTTCATTTTTCCGGGTCGCACCGGATATTTCCCGGTGCCTGCCGCAAACGACATATACATAAGTGCCAGCGTTGCCCAGAATGCGGTGACCAGTTGCATCAGTGACCGGTCAGTCTCCCTGACATAATCTGCAGCATCAGCAGCACGGTAACGGCAGATTTTCTCTTCTGCTCCTGGAAGATCATGCAGAGAAGGCAAACATTCTCTTACAGGAAACTGCCCGGCAGGGGCTGTTTGTCTTACGAAGTCAATTTCCTGAACCAGTAATTTTCCTGGTGTGGTGTTGTCCTTCCATAAAACAAACAGAGCCATCAGGGCCATTGTGGCCAGTGGCAGAATGACGGCGTATTTCAGACACCAGAACAGTCCTCGCAGAACCCGGGCGACAACATACCGGGCGGCATGGCCCGCCTGACGGGACGACGTATTATTTGCCATCATTGCCCCCTCCCTGACTGCCGGACATAAACTGCTGCGGATTCAGGTTGCCCAGCTGCTTCAGCATCTGGTCAGTATTAAAGCCGTTAAGATGACTTTCAGCTGATGGCGGAACAGGAACCGGACTTTCCGGATTGTCTTCTTCCGCTCTGCTCTGCGTGCGTTCCAGCGCCATCTCTTCCACGGTTTTCAGCTGGAAGCCGTCCTGGAACACCACTGTCACTTCGTTGCCCGCACCAATCGGTATCACCGGGTGATACTGTTCGGCACGTTTGATGTAGTAGTCACTGAGCGTCTGTGCGGCTTTCGATGCGCCGCCACCGATACCCATTTTAAGGACATCGCCGGCCCCGTAAGCAGCAGTGGCACCCAGCCCGACAGCCGGCTGGGAGGCGCGCTCCATTCCCTGACCGATACCGTCAACAAATCCCGCGCCCCATGCCCAGCCGAGGATTTTGCCGTTACGCATCACCACTTCGCCCTTGATACCGTTTTTACCCCGGAAGCTGACATGCCCCTTAATCGGCATATCAATAGTTTTGCCGTCCTTCAGGCAACTGATATTGCGGGTGCGTACAATGGCACGCTCACTGGACACATCCCCCCAGGCTTCCAGACCCACAAAACATCCCGTTGCGTCATACGTCTTGCTGTTCGGCATTTCCACCAGGCCGGTGATACGCAGCTGCATCGGCACCGTGGATTCATTACCGGTGACAGAGGCATTGGCATCCGCCCCTTCAATCAGCATGGCTTTCGCAAAACTTCCTGACGGAATGTACGGCAGTGATGGTCCCTGTTTTCCCTCATTACGGGTAAACACCTTACGCTGTATCCGGTTAGGCACCGGCACAGACTGGTACGTCACCTGTGGTGGTGGCGTGACACCATTCCCGGGATAAAACGCCGTCGGCGGTGGAACAGCAACGCTGCCCTGCGGCGGGAAGGATACGGGGGTGTTTCCTGGCTGTGGTTCGCCTTCCGGGCCGGGCGGTGAGGCAGGCATCTGCGGTACAGGCTCACCGGTCGCCGTGACGGGATTAGCACCCAGGGCTTTTACCTGCTCTGCCAGGGCGGCATTGTCCTGTCCCAGCTTTTCAATACGACGCTGGTCATCACCGCGCTGTTTGTTCAGAACATCCAGCTCACGACGGATTTCCTCATACTGCTTCTGCATCTGCGCTGCCGTCACCTGCATCTCTGTGGTGGCATGCTGACGCACCTTGTCATCAAAGGTCGTATCCACCACACCGGTCATATCCGGCACAGGCTCCTGTTCAGCCACGGTTTCACCGTTACCGGATATGTCCACATCAGACAGATACAGTGCCCCACCAATCGCGGAGGCTGTACCGACAACCACAATCCCCAGCCACAGGTACTGCTTGCGTTTCACAATGGTATTGATACTGGCCATCAGTTGCCCTCCCCGTCACGGATGACATACACATCCATGCGCGCACCTGCCAGTAACTGGCTGGCAGGCTGGCTGAACATCACGGCACGGGTTCCCGGCTGCCAGAAATCACTTTCCCGGATATTCAGGGCAGACAGCGTTTTATTTTCCACGGTAAAGCGGACCATCTTCAGGTGATTCCCCATCCATACTGCATCTGCCACTGAAGACAGACCCGCAGGGGCCTTCAGGGTTTCCTTTGTCACAGGAACCTGATACCAGCCAGCGGGTAATTTTCCGCCACGGACAGCCTGGCTGATGGTCACAAGCAGGGATTCGTAAGGCGTGGACGTTTCCCACGCTCCGGCTTCTTCTCCGGTTCCGCGCAGGTCACTGACCAGCTGAATGGTACGCCCCGCGCCTTCACGGGGAACGGCCTGAATGGAAAGATTCAGACCACGTTCTGTTTCCAGAATGAACGTAAAGGGCTTTTTGTTGACGGTGGCAACCACCACACCGCCGGAGGCGGTCTGCTCATTATTGGTCAGGGCACCATCCAGACTGTTCACGGCGATAATCCGGTCACCGGGAACGGTAAACAGATTCGGGCTGGTATTGCTGATGGCAATACTGGCCTGACCACCGTTCACCATTGGCACCACGGTGGGGGCCAGCGTACCGTTTGCGGCCATCACGCTGCAGGAAAAAAACAGGCTGCCGAATATTATTGCCGTATTATTTTTTCTCATCGTCTGTTTCCCCGAAATTATCCAGCCAGGTCACCCCGTTTTCCCGCTTCAGAATAAGGATGTAATGTTTGATATCAGTGAAAGGTTTTGAATCACCAATCCAGGTTTTAAGCACACCTCGAATTTCCACACGGCCATACTGAGGCCAGACACGAACACTGGTCTGGAAAAAGGCTGAGTTCACGTTATCGTTTTTAATACGCTTCGCTTCTTCAGCCAGAATAACTTTCATCTGGTTCTGTGCACCCGGGCGGATATATTGCAGAAGCGCCTGATGTGAGGCATCGACGGTTTCTGATGAAACATTCAGACGGAGGGCAATAAATGACAGCGCCATCTGCTGTAAATAAGAGGCGTCGGCACTGTTCTGTGACACGGCAAAGGGGGCATTAAATGCCATTGGCGTCACGGCAGTGCGTTGCTCATTCTGAAGACGGTAGTTATTCACCCCCTGAATGACGTTAACAGAGAGGCTGAGAACAATAAGCACTGACATAAATATAAAGGCGATGGCCATTACACGACTGGTACTTAAACGGGCACCGTGTTCCATATAACAATCCTGGTATCAGTTCTATTTAATCCACTGCCGGAAACACGAATCGGGAACATTATGAAAAATACCGCGCAGCAGGGCTGTTGGCATATACCAGTAAATCAGGTCACGTAACCAGGAACTGCCCCGCCCTTTTTTCAGTTTTTTAATCCCGAAATAAACCAGAACCGCTGCACCAATACCGAACAGATATTTCGATGTTGTGATACCCCAGCCAATACAGATTGCTGCGGGGATCAGTTCATCCAGTGGCAGGCCAAACCAGCGGCTCTGGTTGGTCAGTGTTTCCGGGAAACGATATTTCTTAAGTTTATTCTCGTCTCCCGACATCGTTTTATTTCCTGTCAGAGGCCAACGACGGCCATACCCACAGCAATAAATACAGAGATGATGGCAAAACCGGCCAGGAACTTGACGTTTTTGGTCATCATGTACATGACTGCACCGACCAGAACTTCAGCCAGAACAACCCATTTAACAACACTGGAGTCCTTACCGAAGGTCGCCTTAACCGTGGTGTTACCGCTTGCCATCAAGTCCTGGCCCTGTGCTGCCATTGCCAGTTGCGGGAAGAACATCATCAGAACAGCAGCCGGGATCACAGCGCGAGCCAGGCGAAGCATATTCAGACGAGTGAATTTAGAAAAAAATGACTTCTTTTTGACGGGCGCAGAAGCACCCTGAACACTTAAAACGGCGTCCATATGATTCCTCTGTTTAATATTGATAGATAAAAACTAAAGCTCTTTAAATGTTGACTCGCTCTCTTCGGCCACCTCCCTGAATATTTCTTCGTTATAGAAATCAGGAAACCGTTTCAGATGATCTCTGAGACGGATCTGGACTTCTATCGTTTTACTTCTTCCACTACGATCTTTGGCCTTAATAAGTCGGTTGTTTGTATCTTCATCGAGATACACCGAGACCGTTCTGCTTATACCGCCTCTCGCGTTACGCCTCCTCACTAAATTCACCTCTGTTTCCCGACTAATAAAATTATGATTGCACAGAAACCGGCGAAAAAAAACACGCCAAAACTGGCGTGTCTTATTTAACATTTATTTAACATTATAAAATTCACGAATTATACTTAATAGCGAATCTATTTCCCCCTTATAGATACATGACACTCTGAATAAATCAAAGTGTTCAAAAAACTCTTTTATTTTCCGTTTAACTGGTTTAATTCGATCCTCAGATGCTCTGTCTGTAATACCCAATTCTCTGGCAATTGTTGCGTGACCAACACCCAGCATATAAAAAGAGAAAACAACCAATGTTCCTGGAGAAAGATCATTCCATATCGTTAATTGACCAGAAGTATTTGTATTACTTACACTCTGATTTAACGCAAAAAATGGATAATCAGGAAACGGATTAATTTGCCATAAAACAACAGATTCGTCATTATAAAAAGAAACATTCTCCATCCTTATCTGATAGATTTCGCCATGAAAATTAAAACGACGACAAAATGCAGAGCCATGTCCAAGAGCCTGGCATTCCAGTTCAAGTGATGAAAGAAAAATTTCAACCTGCAGACGTATATAACTCTCTCCGGATAAAGGTTTATCTTCTCTGGAAAAGAGTTCAATAAAAGCCCCATTGGCATAAAGGATTTTCCGGTTTTTGTTACGGACACAAACCGGAACGGGAGAATTTCTGTAGATATTCTGAACGTTAAGGATGTATTTATTTACAGATTGACTGTTAAGTGGCCTTTCTCTACGATCCAGCGCACACATAGGAACCTCCGTTAAGGATTCTATGGACAGTCGATGCAGGGAGTTCAGACCTCCCTGCATCGGCGATTTTCAAATTCAAATTTTAACGTGGTATTAACCACGTAATTAATATACTAATTATCTGACGTATTGTCATCTTTTTGAATCATAAAAATTCTTATATTTGAACCAACTCAAACTTCATTTTCATTTATTCACCATCATTTTTTGGAAAAAACCGGTCCATCTCAACAGACACTTTCTCTCTGATATCGTCAACCATACTGGCATATTCAAACTTCGGGTTTCCGGAGACATGAGGGCTGAGAGACTCAATACCTAAAATCTTTGCTACCGTTGACTGTGTTTTTACAGCACATTCAAGAAGAAGTTTATTAAACTCTGTCTGGTTAAACGCAGACTCTTTACGCTCCATCTGGGCGTCATATACACGAAGCCCTAATTCAAGAAGCATTGAAGCAGTTCCTGAAAGGCTTATATCTTTATCTCTTGCTCCCTCCTGACGACGCTTTTCAACAATCATGTTAATTTTTTCATGAACCTCATTACTGATATACAGATTTACTCTGGCCATAAGACAGTACCTTTTAGATTCTGAAATAAGTGTTTTATTTCATCTACTCATAGTATGGTCTGAAAAAAGAAGAGCACCCCTAGCAGCGCCCCTAGGGTCATACTATAAAAAAACGCACGGCGCTGCTAGGGGCGGCCCTAATATATCCAAATGTTTTTCATGAAAATTGTCAGTACTGACCCTAACAAGGGTCGTCATAGGGTCGCCATAGGGTCGTCAACGACCCTATTTAATAATGTAAAATAAATTAAAATACATTATTTATAACATAAGCTAATGATTCAAAAAACAAATCAGCAAAAACTTGTTTTTGCGTGGGGTGTGGTGCTTTTAGTGGTGAGAACCACCAACCTGTTGAGCCTTTTTGTGGAGTGGGTTAAATTATTTACGGATAAAGTCACCAGAGGTGGAAAAATGAAAAAATGGATGTTAGCCATCTGCCTGATGTTTATAAATGAGATCTGCCAGGCCACTGATTGCTTTGATCTTGCAGGCCGGGATTACAAAATAGATCCTGATTTACTGAGAGCAATATCATGGCAAGAATCCCGTTACCGGGTTAATGCCATCGGTATTAATCCGGTAACGGGATATGGCAGCGGACTGATGCAGGTAGATTCCCAGCATTTTAACGAACTGGCCCGCTACGGAATTAAGCCAGAACATCTGACAACAGATCCCTGCATGAACATTTATACCGGTGCTTATTATCTGGCAATAGCATTTAAAAAATGGGGCGTCACCTGGGAGGCCGTTGGTGCATACAATGCCGGATTCAGGAAAACCGAACGCCAGAACCAGAGACGTCTTGCCTACGCATCAGATGTTTACCGGATTTATACCGGGATAAAAAGCAGTAAAGGTATCCGGCTTCCGGCCACGAAGAAATCACTTCCGGAAATTAACAGCGTGCAGAACAATTAATCTTACAGACATTGTCAGATACCGGTTATGCCGCAAAAGCGGCATGGAAGGCCACACACAAAAATATCATATGAGTGACAATACTGACTGGCCGAAGCCCCGCGAAGCGGGAACCCATCTTATATATACCCGGTAACTGCGCAGCCTCCTGCCAGACCATTTTTCGCAGGCACAATATTTACAGACAACCGGAAAGCCGGTTGATGAAATTGAGGTATATCAGACGACACAGCAATGCCGAAAAATGATAATATAAGTAAAGCCCCGAAAATTTTTTCGGGGCTTTACTTATATTATCATGACTTCCACTTTCTGAACTGTTCGGCAATCATCCATAACGCCTTGTTGATTCTTATATCACCATCAATACCTGTAATGGCTCTTGTCCTGGTATTTTTCCCGGAGGCACTTCGCCCCGATAATCCACCTTTTATCATATTCTCCTGAACCCGCTGCCAGGTTGTCCAGAGATCGTTCTGTTTGTCTTCCCGACGACGGGGAGTAATTATCTGTTCAGGTGTCACTGGCGTTTTATTTTCATCTTCATACCTGACCATCAGTGCAGCTCTGCCAAATAAATGTTGCTCGTCACTGTTAAGATGAATTTCTTTCATCGCCTCCATATTATCAGTGACCTTATCAAAGACACCGAGCACTTCATACGCTCCCTCGATAACCTGCCCGACAATATCACCTTTATGTGGAACGCGGATTTCGCCAAAATTATTTCCGCACACCAGGCCATTTGTGCAGACAAAACGAAAAATTCCGGGGATCATCTGATAACTGGATGAACCATCATGTGAATTAAGCAGGATAATTTCAGGAACTTCCTGTCCGTTAATATGCCCTTCCCTGCGAAGACGTAACATATGTTTACTGTATTCGCGACGTCCCAAATCACGAACCCGACTCTGACAGGCAAAGAATGGCTGGAAACCTTCATCACGTAACTTATTGATGATATTGATTGTTGGAATATACGTATAACGTTCACTCCGGGACTCATGTTTATCACCGGAAAATACCGAAGGCACGAACTGCATTAATTCATCATCCGTTAAAGGACGTTCACGGCGGATGGAATTATACCGACCAAAACGGGAAGCTAATCGCATAACAGCTACTCCTTTATGAAAGAATAAATTTAATAAAAAATTTTTCCGCTTAATATCATCCCCCCCCGATCTCCATTAACAAGATTGCAACAATCAGGAGGGGTATTCATCACATCCGGTCAGCAGATCGCCCGGATATCGAGGCCGGCACGCTTAATCTGACGCAGGAACTGTTTGAAGTGATCGGCTTCCGCAATGTTGATATGGCGGAACTGCTTATCCACACCCTGACTGAGCGCGTAGCTATAACTGAAGGCCATCTTTTCCGGGTGGCTTTTGCGATATTTTTTCAGCTCAGTCAGGCTGCTGAATTCCAGGACGTCCCACTCTTCCCCGGTGTTTTTTTTCTTCCCGGCAACAAGAAGCGTGTACGACGCGGTGTTAACTTGGATATTTCGGGTACTCATCCTGCTTTCTCCTCTCTCTGGTTTTCAGCCCCCATCATCTGTTGAGTTTCGGGAGCCGCGGTTTTGACGTTTTGCGGGGACCTGCCTTTTGTTCCCTCCGGTATTCACCATCACCTGTTTGAGAACCTTCGCCGCATGGGGCATCACTGCCACGGCCGGAAACGACTGTCCGGGGGCAGACCGCAAAAGTTTTTGCCTGCTTCTGGGCAAAAAGTTTTGCGGGATGTGCATTTCACCCCTGGACTGGCGGAGACGGTTGTGGCTGTCTATGCCCCCGGCGACAGGGGCTTAAACAGGTGAATGGCACCGGACA
>ULYE01035643.1_pt1 | contig 28334 bp, 23 predicted proteins | sample 1961921 | NCBI WGS metagenome assembly ULYE01 (sample SAMEA4835856, study PRJEB28245) | human gut metagenome | biome: gut microbiome; material: fecal sample | place: Denmark | collected 2008 | reverse complement strand
AGCCTTCTGTTATTACCCACTTCTAATGGCATGGGAAGGAGGCATATGCACGCTGCATTTATATTGGATAAGACACTCGGTTATCCCGAACTGAGGTATACATTATAAATACATATTAGTATAGTGGCAGACTTGTACTCACTTCCTTATTTGATTTATAGTAAAGTGAGTACAACTGCCATAAGGGTAAGTAGTGGAGCTTGGCAATTATGGTCAGGAAGTGGATTGTTCAAGCAGTTGAAGGTATGCCAAAGAGCCAATCCTATTAACTTAATCCACTTCTGGACTGTAAGGACAACACTGGTATTGAATATGTTGAATAAGTAACAACTTGGAAAGATGGATGTACTATTGAGTGTCATAACGGAGCTAATCATGATATTGGTAGCTCTCTATATCATGGCAGAGATATTGGACTGGTAACAGTCACATTACTTGCATTTGTGTATAGCTGGAACATGGAATAAGAGTACCTTTGTATGCAGTTAAGGCACAGCCCACACCTATGGTGTCTGATATGTTGGAGTTTACTTTGAAAAAGTGGTAGTTATATGGTTGTTTCTTACTGAAAAGTAGTACCTTTGTAGCAAGACAATTATATGAATAGCTAATGAAGTAGAAGTTTAACAAGACATATTGGAAAAAGAAGTGTTTGCTTCTTGCTTGATGTATTCTGAAAATCGCCAATTAGAGGAATATAACCATCACAGCATGAAAGTGAATGCTCATACCATAAGGTGTGGGCTTTCCTTGTTTGTATGGTTATAGGTGTTTGGCGATACCTCAGAATAACAATCAAGGTTTGGCTCACACCTTCTTTTTGTGGTATGGCTATTAAGGTGGTTTGATAATGAATCCAAATAGTCTTTACAAATACATTAGAGCTACATACTTGATAGCAGTAATAGCTGCTTTTATTGCTTTGTTTTTCATGTATAGAGAGGTTGTATGCCCCTTTATATTGATAGAAGTTGTCTTAAAGAATACTCCTATAATGATATATGTAAAGCATAAGAAGAGGCTATCTGTAAATACAGAAGATTGGTTGATTCCTCAATGGTTTAAGAATAGAGCTTATCCATATATAGAGAGTAAAGCAGAACTACGTGCAATCATACTGTTTCTTTTTATACCCCTATTCTATATTGTACCTCTGCCATTTGGGGTGCTAATACTCATATTTTATATCCTTCCTACATCCCTATTAACTGTTATGTTTCTGTGTTTTAAATGGGTTAAAGCAGGTAAAAGCACTCCTTTGGATGATAATAAGAAAGGAGCTAATGATAAAAAAGACAAATTATGAACTCTGTAGAAACAACTATAAGCCTTATATGGATATTCCTCATTTTTGTCCTACCAATATTAGTGGTGATAGGAATAATTATTGAACATCTTAAAAAGAATAAGTAATGGATGCTATAACAATTATAGGGTGGATTATAACTATAGTAGGTATAGTCTACATGGTGAGTGATAAATCAAGCGGTGCAATACCTTATAATGATGAGGATTGGGAGGATGATGAGGATAAAGCTGAGAAAGGAGGGTATTGATGAAAAGGTATAAAACACCACCACAACCTGTCACCAAATCATATATTGGAACTACTGGAAGAATAGTACATGAAACATGCTATGGTAGCCAAGAGGGAAGAATTGCCAAACTAAGAGCTGAAAGCATTGGGCTATTGACTAATCAGAAGCTATTGAATAGCTATGATTGCTACTTATGTCCTGTCATACAAGATGGCAAGATAGGCTTTATCAACAGCTTTGCAGAAGTAGTTATACCACCCCAATATAACAGTTTTACAGGAGAGTTCGATGAGGTTGAATCCATGATAGTTGTATATAGAGACAACAAGTGTGGGGTATTGAATACAGATGGGCTTGAAATGCTTATGGGGGAGTATCAAAGCATATCTCTGATAGGTACTCAATATGCCATAGTCATGAACTTTGAATATCAGAAAGGCATCATTGAAACCATGACCAATCAAATGACTGTACCATTTGGAGAGTATGACAACTTCAACTATTACAATAAGGTTCTAATAGCTCCTTAAAGGACTAATCACTCCTGCTGGCAGGTTGATTACACCTATTCAATACAAGTGGATTGGAGAAGTTGAATATGGGTTGCTTAGAGTTATCATAGAAGATAGAACTAATGATGTTGTAATAAAGAAATGGGGGCTTATTGATATACAAGGACATGAGGTGCTTCCTGCTATCTATGACAACATATCTCCAATTAGAAGTAATGGAAGTGTAGTTTATGCTGTAAAGAACCATAAGACTATCAAATTTGATGTAAGCAATTTAACTCAAAGAGCAAATATATAATAATATGGAACAGGACTTACGGTGGAGCATAGCCAAGACTGGCTTACCTCTGATTAGTGTTGAAATGACAACTGATGATGGGCACAAAGGCAACCTATGTTTCCTGATTGATACAGGAGCCACTATAAACATCATCTACAAGTTTGTATGCAAGCATTTTACTAAGTCTTTCATTGAACTTGAAGGTGGTGGTTCTATGATAGGTTTTGAGGGGCAGGAGCATAAGACCCAATATGTGGGTATAACCTTTCAACTGGAGGGCAAAGCATACTCTGGAGTGTTCTCAGTCATAGAGGAGTACAAGGGTATGAAGCATATAGAGAATGAATCTGGAATACAAGTGCATGGGGTGCTTGGTATGCCTTTTCTGACAGTCAATAACTGGATTGTAGATTTAAAAAATTTAAAGATTAAACTATGAGTTGGAGTATGTTTATAGTAGTAGCTATACTTCTTATAGTACTGCATCACTTTTTTGTAAAAAAGATTGATAAAGAAGATAGTAAGGAATACCATACAAGTTCTTCAACAAGTACTCTTCGTACTTCTCTATGCAATAGATTAAAGTCATATAGAGACTTTAAGTTGATAGAGGACTCCGTTACAAGTGCCTTAATTGGCAATAATAAGGGAGAAGAGTTTAGTATTCAAAGCATACGCGCAGACTATGTAGTTGCATATAAAGTAAAAGGAATAGTCAAAAAAGAATGGAAATTCCCATTTTGGGTACACGAGACTATTGCATTCAGAGAGATTGAACAATACTATGATTCGCTATTAAATACCAAAGATGGCAATAACGCAACCCAATGGAAGCTCAAATCAACAAGGCACTTTACTAAAGAGGAGTTAGACTTGGTAGATAAGGCTCAGGTTGTAGAAAGCCAATATGGTTATAGCTGTTGTTTTTTCATGAAAAATGGAACCAAGCTATATGTACCTATGAGTAAAGATTCCAAGTCTAAAGCTGGTGACTACATAAATCTCAATGAAGCTGAGATAGTAACTTTATCAAAAGAAGGAGAGAAGGATATTCAGAGAATAAAGGGATAATATGTTTAACTAATTTCAGGAAGTTATGCTGTCAACAATCTTGTTATGTATATCTGCACTGTGTTTTATAGCAGTATTTGGCATTCACATCTATATCATCAACAGTGATGATTTCTATGGCTACACAAGGTCACTGCTATTAAAGAGCATACCGTGGCTAAGTGGTCATGTATTGGCAGTAATACCAGAGTGCTTAGCCTTTGACATTTACTGGATATGGATGTTCCTTATTAACCTTGCTATTGTATATATAATAGGACCAAGTTTCACACGCTTCTTCATTAGAAGATTAGCAAGTGGTAAAGGATTGGGTATAGATATGTTTATAGCATTGGTTATAGCAATTATAACTCTTATTATAGGATATATAACAATTTAATAATCACAGAAAAATGAAGAAGATATATTTACTTGCTACTATGGCTCTGATAATGATGGGCTGTAGCTCTAATGAAGAAGAAAATTACCCGGCAGATGAACTACTTGCAGGTACTGAATGGAGGTATGGCACATTCCATGATGATGATTTTTTAGACCAGAAGCCAAATGAGGAAGTTAATGAAGAGACATACTATGACAAATTCCTTGAAGACTACTTCCCAGATGTGGAGTTGGTATGTACCATTGGTGAGGTTTCTTCAACAGAAGAGGAAGATGTATCGCAAGATGAAAGTCTCCAATCACGAGCCAAGCTGACCTTCACCAATAGGGATTGTATTTATTATAGTGATGAGGGTATCTCATAACCACAGTAGAAGTAACCAAGCATTATAGCCAGACCACTACTTATGTGGCACAGAGCTATACAAGTTCTGTTAATCCATATATGAGCTTGGAAGTAACTAAGGATGCAATATACATTTGTCGAATGATACCTGCTTCAACAGGTTTATATCAAGATGTACATATTTATCTCAAATTGGATAACTTCAAGCACACCAAGACTTGGGATGAGACTGTTTCATCAGATACAAAGGAATCTTGTATAAACCCTAAGGAAGAGACTTTCAGCTATCAGAGGAATGGTAATGAAGTGGTATTGACCAACAGCAATAAGAAGTGGATAGGTACACTTGACACTGATGCTTGGACACTCTCATTTGTACAGATTGTACCAGAGAAGAAAGAACTGCCTACATTGAGACTAAAGTAGGTAGGTGATGATACAGTAGCTAATAATACGCCTCTTCTGGACTATAATAGTGAAACCATGTAATAAGCAAGTGAGTTATGAGATAGAAAGTAGAAACTTAGCACTCCTACAAGTGCATTATTGGGCTTGGTATAAACTTAGCCATTGTTGGTCAATAGTTGTTCCATTGATTTTTTAAGAGATTATTAACAGATTGACATATAGCACTTTCAGCGGTATTCATCGGTAGACTCATAATCTGGAGGTCCTAGGTTCAAGCCCTAGCTGGTCCACATAGAGAATCAAGCAGTTACGTATTACGTAGCTGCTTTTTCTTTTATAACAAGCATCTTGCAAGCCCTGAATGAATCTAATTCAGGCAATCAACCTCCACGATTTCACCCGGCAGGAAGGAAATGGATGAACACATCGCTGTTGGTGTAATTGGCAGCGGGAACGTGCTGGAGCTTTTCTACAATGAAGCCAAAGGCCTTTGCATGCGTATGGCCGGCACAGATACCAATGACATTCAGACGGTTGCGCCTGCCAAACAGCTCAGCCGCATTCGCCCTACCTTAATAATGACATTATCGTGTCGGGCTTCATCTCCAGCCTTGTTATGGCACAAAGGCTTGTACCCATATCCTTTATGCTGGCACCCATGAGATACACCTCATCATCTATAATAAGGAAGCGGTCATGGGATTTGTGGGGAGTCTGCACAAACCCAATGGGCTCATATTGCCCGTTGTGCTTCTCCAGGTCCAACAGGAACTGCTGTGTGTAGCGAGAGTGGATGGTTGTCGAAACCCCTTCAGCCCTCTTGGTCAACAGCAGGAGCACTCTTTCGTCAACAAAATTGTCAATGAGGATGATGCGTTGCTTGGCACTGCGAACCAGCTGAGACACATAGCTCCAGGCATCCCACACGCAACCTGTGGCGAAGATTTGCTCTGGAGTGATGGCAGGAGCAAGCTCGTCCATACGCTTCAGCACCTGTTCCATCTTCTGGTCGGTCAGCATCTGATGACGCTCCAACCTCTCTATACGCTGAAACATACCGGCATTGGCCGAGAGGAAGCGACGCATGGCTACGAAGGCACGCATGATGGCAATATTTGCATTTATAGCAACTTCGCTCCTCAACAGCCCCGCAAGCATGGAAACACCTTGTTCTGTGAATGCATGCGGTAGCGCCCTTCTGTCACCGCCCCAACTTGAGGTGCCATTTTGGCATTTCAAACTATCCGCCTCTTCCTTAGTCAATTGAAACATAAAGTCTCCAGGGAAGCGTTGGATATTACGCTTGACCTGCCTGTTCAGTTGAGACGTTTCCACCTGATACAGCTGTGCCAAATCACGGTCAAGTATGACCTGTTCGCCCCTTATGACACGAATACAGCCCTGTATATGCTCACCCGTCAATAGAGGTAAAGTATCGCAGACATCACCATTAGCGACCTCAGCATGAGATGTTATATCTTTCTTTGCCATTACATTCCAACTTTATTGCAAAGATAACACTTTTAATCCACACCTGCCAGCGGGCCGGGAGGATAAAAGCGGGCTGCCGAGGGGAGCCGGGAAGGCGCATGCAGGCAGGAATCCATCGGGGTTTGACATTCTTGTGACAGCGGCACATAATAATTGTTAATAAGCCTGCCGATTGTCGTTTGTTTAGTAATTTTGCAGGACGAAAATGGCAGAGGCAGTCTGCCGGTTCCCTCCGCATGGCCGGAAGACCGCGCAAAACTGCCCCTGCAACAGACAACGACACACACATATATCGCAACAAGGAAATATGATCAGAGCACTCTTCTTCGACATCGACGGCACTTTGGTTAGCTTCGAGACGCATTCCATCCCCCACTCCACCGTACAGGCCCTTCAGATTGCCAAGGCCAAGGGCATCAGGATATTCATCTCCACAGGCCGCCCGTATGCGCTCATCAACAATCTGGATGCGATAAAGCACCTGATAGACGGATATATCACAGCCAACGGAGCCTATTGCTTTGTGGGCGAGGAGCCTGTCAGCTGCACGCCCATACCCGCCAATGAGGTGGAATGGATTATCAATCAGGCTGATGCACAGGACTTTGCATGTATAGTGGTAGGGCAAAAGGATTACACCACCATCCACCCCAGCAGCGAGTCGGAACGCATATTCAAGGGCCTGCTCAACGTCCCCGACCTGCGAAGCCACGTCCCCTTGAGCCTGGTGTTGAGCCAGCCCATATTGCAACTCACGCCTTTCATTTCCACTTCGCAAGAGGCTCAGTTCGTCTCCTCATTACAGCATGTGGAGTCCAGCAGATGGCATCCCGATTTTGCCGACTTTACTGCCAAAGGGGTCAACAAGGCCAAAGGGTTGCGCGAGATGGCAGCTTCGCAGCACATCGACATTTCAGAGACCATGGCATTTGGAGACGGTGGAAACGACATGCCTATACTCCAGGCAGCCGGAATAGGTGTGGCTATGGGCAATGCCAGCATAGATGTGAAGAAGGCAGCAGACTACACCACCTCATCGGTGGATGACGATGGCATCTATAACGCACTGAAATACTGGAGCATCATATAAGCATCCGTACACCCCCGCAGGCAGCTGGCCGCCAGGCATCAGCCGCGCAAGCGCTGCGCACTATTCCGGTACAAAATCCACGTAGAAGAACTTCGAGCCTGTTCCCTTGCCGGTATCCTCGAAGAGCAAGCGCCCTTCATCGTCCTTGACGCTGAGCAGGCGCACGCAGATGGCCTCCTGGCTTCGCAGCGCCATTTTGCCCTGAAGCTCCTGCCGCGAGACTTCGTAGAAGCGGCTGGCATTCGAGAAGGCAAAGAAGAGATTGGCAACACGGCCCTCATAAGGGGCTGCGATGTGGAAGCCTTGCGGCTTGATGTACAGGTCCACCGAATTGTCGTTGGGAATGAGGAAAGAGTAATAGGACAAAAGCTCCACCGTGGGACGCTCACGCAAGGTTTCTGCAAGCGGCGACTCTTCGCCCACCACCTTGGTTATCAGGTACAAGGGAAAGTCATTGAAGACCACTGTGCGATGGTCCCAATCCCGCACATCCATACTCACACACCCCACAGAATCCTCCTCCGCAGCGCCTGTACCGAGGTCGCCCCACAGCACTCTGTAGTGCCCCTGATAGTGTCCCTCGATGGCCTGGGCCAACTGCCGGCGCGAGAGCGTCACCTTGTTGGCAGGGTCGTTGTCGCATGAACTGAGCATGAGCATCGCAAGGATGAGCAGGGGAATGATTTTGTGCATAATGGTTCTGTTGTTTGTCACACTTCCTTTAACACATAGAATAACGTGAGCCACAGGACTTTTATTGCCCGCCAGCCGCACCTTTTCGCCCCACGGGACAGCGCAGAAAAGCCATGGGAGCCGGGCAGGGAAAGAAAACAAGTGCTCTGAAATTTGCTTTTGGCCTTCTTGTAATTGTATCTTTGCAGGGCAGAAATCTCCGTTTGCAGGCTTCTGATGGCCGTACAAAGGCTTTGGATGGCCATCAGAAGCCTGCGTATGTGCATCCAAAGACTGCAAACGGAGATTTTGGCAGTACTGCGTGGAAAAAACATGCATACTGCGGAAAGAAAATAAGCTGACTGAAACAGGAAACATATACAACCAAAAGACAAGCACTATGGCAAAGTATCTACTACAGGAGATGCCCGACCTGAACAAGGCAGGGCAAAGACGAGTGTATCCCAAGCTGATTGCGAACCGCACGCTGAGCACCAAGGATGTGGTGGAAGGGCTGCACAGCTACAACCGCGCGCTGTCTGAGAGCGTGGTGGAAGCCGTGCTCACCGACCTCTCCGACCACCTGAAGCGCATGCTCGCCATGGGCTACTCAGTGAAACTCGACGGCATAGGCACCTTCTCGCTGTCGCTTGACTTCGATGACAAGAAGCCCACCGAGATGGCCGATGACGATGACCGCATGCTCTACCGCAAGGTTGCGGTGAAGGACGTAAACTATAAGGTGGCGCCCGAACTGCTGAAGCAGCTGCGCATGGACACCGAACTGGAGCGCCACTCAGGCGGTGTGCGCAAGCTCAGGAAGCAGAAGTTCACCCAGGAGGAGCGCATTGCCAATGCCCTGAAAGTCATTGACCGAAGCGGATTCATCACGCTCAACGACTACGCCGTCATCAATGAGATGAACCGCACGACAGCCTCGCAGGAGCTGCGCAGCCTCTGCTCCGACCCCTCCTGCCCCATCGACAGCACCGGCCGGGGCAGCCACAAGGTGTGGACAAGAAGGGTGACGAAGCGCAAACAATAGTTTGTCAGTCCTCAAGAACAAGCCAACCCCCGAAGGGCCAATGCCTTTCGGGGGTTGACAAATGTATCCGTCTGCACCGAGCCTGCCTGTTCGACAGACAATCAGACGGGAGATGATGGTCAGGGGAGGAAGTTAGCGCAGGAGCACCTTGCTCACCTTGTTGCCATTCTTGCGGATATAGATACCGCCACGTGCGCTGCTGGCAGACACAGCACGTCCAGTGATGTCATACACGGCAGTGGGCTCTGTGGCAGCCTGAGCACCATTCACCTTATCTATAGAGGTCATTGTGCCATCCACATCCTTGATGTCGCCGAAGTTATCCACATTGTCCACTGCCTTCACAGGCCAGCCTTTCGATTTCAGCACAGCCAGGTCCGATGCGGTGAGCGAATTGTTCTCCAGGTCGCTGTCATACTCCAGCACCACGATGCACTGAGGGTCCATGCCATACCAGTCGTCGTAGTCGGGCAGAACCTGGAACTTTGGCAGGGCGTTCACAAAGGCTGTCATATTCTCGCCATTGATATTGTTACGCTCGATTTCCAGTTTTCCCAAGCTGCTGTTAGGCGCAATCTTGATGGCTGAAAGGTTGTTGTTATAGCAACCCAACTTCTGCAACATGGGATGGGCACTGAGGTCCAGCGTACCCTCGAGCTGGCACTCGCGGCAGATGAGCTCGGTAATCTTGGTGTTGGCACTGAGGTTCAGCGAGGTGAGAGGGTTCTTGTAGATGCTGAGCATATTCAGATTGGGCACGCCCGAAAGGTCAATGGATGCCAACTGATTGTCGCCCACATAAAGCTCCTTCAGGTTTGGCTGCTGCCCCAGAGTGATATCCGTGAGGCGGTTGTTGTCGCAGTACAGCTCCACGAGCAGGTTATTTCCGCTCACATCAATGGACTCCAACCAGTTGCTGCTGCAGTCCAGACGGGTGATCTTGCCGCGCAACTCCACCTCCTGAGCCGTCACCTTGAAGCTTCCATCGCTCTGATGCTCGGCACCTATGATGTCAACTTCATTGCCATTTGACTGAATAGAGAAGCCCATATACTCGCCTATGGCATGGGCAGTCTTCATCTTGATGACACACTCCTGGGCGCTCAGGGCGTTGGAGAACAGCAGCAACAGGGCTGCAACGAGAGTAGAGATTTTCTTCATACTATTTGTTTATAAAAGACATAATTTTGTTTCACTTTACACAGCAATTCTGCTTTTGGGCTACAAAATTATACTATTTTGTCGTTATAACCAAACATTTGTAAGCAGAAAGGGCTGTTTTTACAGAAGAAACAGAATGAGAGTTGCCATCCGGCAGGAAGTCCTCGGGATGGCAACATCGTCCCCCGTCCTTGCCAACCATATAAAGCAAAGACAGGGGCAGGAAAGAAACTACTCTATACTCAGAACTTTATCATCACCTCGCACACCAACTTGTCGCGCTCACTCTCCTTGGCACCGCCGTGAGGGTACCAGTATTTCTCATAGTTGAAGCGTATGTCGGTTGGGAAATAGCGGTTGCGCACCGCAAGGGTCACGCCCAGGGTCATGCGATGACGCTCGGCATCGGTCTGCACCAGGTGCTTGCCGTCCTCGGCCAGCCCGCTCTTGCCCGAGGAGTGAGCCTGCATGTAGTCATAGCGGCCCAGGTAGGAGATGCTCTCCACGAAGGACTTCTGCTTCCTGAGCCGCTGCTTGTAGAGGGCCATAGAGTTGACCGCGCGGCAGTCGGTGAAGGCATCATGGGCATACATCTTGTGCAGGTATTCGGCCTCAACGTGCCATCCTGCCCGCTCAAACCAGGCGCCCATGTCGAGCGAGGTGTATGCGGCCTGCCGCTCGGCTATCTGCTGGTGCTGCACACTGGGCACCAGAGCGAGCCCGCGGCAGGGAAAGTACTGGATGCGGGCGGAATAGGCAGGCGAGGAGAACCAGGCGTTCTTCTGATTGTCGAGGTTTGACCCGTTGAACAGACCGGCATCCAGCACAAGCACCTGGCGGCCTTCTTGCGACAGGAAATCATATCCCGCCTGAAATCCCACGTCTCTCATGTCGCCCACCTGCTTGGCTATGAAACTGCGGTTGGCAAAGTACTGTGCCGAGGGATTGCGGTGGGCATCGATGGAGAAGGGCATTCGCTGCTGGCCCACAGTGAATCGCAGGGTGCTCCAGGGAGTGATGCGCACCCATGCATCCTTCATCTTGATGGACGACTCATCACACAGATCCACCTCCAGCTTATAGGCAGAGCGCAGGGGCAGCGACCCTTCGGCCGACAGGCGGGCATTGCGCACCTCAAACCGGGAGGCGTTCAGCTCGGGCTCATACTCGTATTTGCCTCTCAGTATGCCGTGTATCTTGGGCATGTGCTCCCACTTGGCCTCCAGCCGGCTCATCCTTTGCTCCAGCGCCGAAGTGCCTTCGTCTCCACTCTCCTGCGCACCGGCCTGCCCCGCGCACAACGCCAGGAGCACAAACAGAGCCAATCGCGGGCATCTGCGCAGGAGGCCGGAGGTGGATGTATGTCTCTTTTTCATATATATAAATAAGGTATGGTCATTCCCGTGCATCATTCTCACGGGAAGAGCGTTTCACGTTCACGCCGCAAAGATACACCGCCCGTGCAACAACAATATTTCATCACCGACACATTTCCGTCTCACTGCACAGGCACCCGCAACAGCCCTCTGAGGGAGAATGAGTTATTCTGCAAGAAAAAAACTGCCCGCTGATGTATGGAGGACAGAAGTTTTCGTTATCTTTGCAAGTAGCAAACCAAAAACACACGAGATATGAAGAAAGCAGCAATCATCATCATGGCCCTTTTGGCCCTAAGCCTTGGCATGAAGGCAAAATCCCACATGGAAAACCCGCAAACACCAGAGACAGACGTGACGGAGACCCCTACCAAGAAGAAGTTGACGGGCATCTGGCAGATGTGCAGGCCAAACCAAGAGGGGAAAATGGAGTTTCTGCCACAGTTCAAGATACTCTGCGCCGACGGAACCTTCCAGAACATGTTGCTCGTGAGCCGCAATTTCCGGTTCGGCATGGGCGCTACCGGCAAGTGGAAGGTGAAGGACAACAAGCTCATCGAAATCATTGACAGCGACAGCGGAAACGACTTTGCCGGCAAGACCAACGCCATGCCGCTCACGCTGAGCGCCCATGGAAACGTCATGCACATCGTATGGACAAGACCGGCAACAGGCGAACCCGTGGGTGAGTACTACATGAGGGTGCCCACACGCAACCTGTATCTGGAGGGCAACTGAGGCACTGGCACATGGGTGGAAGTGGACGGCAAGAAGGGATACTTGGAGGAGATATACCTGCGCCAGAGCTATGCCGAGTCGCTCCTGAAGGGCAAGATCACCCTCAAGTTAGACGGCAAGACGTTTGACAGAAACAGCTTGCCCAAGCTCACCAACAAGGATCTGAGGAAGGTGGAGACCACTCACAACGGCAACGACCTGACCATCAACCTCGTCACCAAGGAGGTGAAGGTGCCCGTGGAGGTAATCGGCAACCTGCCCCGAGCAATGACCATCCTGCTTCCCGGCAAGGGAGATGTGGGGCTGACATACTATAAGGCAAAGGAAGGAAACTGGATGAACTGCAGTTGCACCTCGTGGGGGACAGCCGGCAACGACTTCGGACTGCCCCAGGAATTTGAGCGCGTAAAGAAGGTAATCGGCTTCAAAGCATACATCTATGCCAGCCGGGAAGCCGGCCAGGCCGACATCGACCGCGCCAAGAGGCTCCTCGAGAAGGTGGGCATAGGGGATGTGACGGTGAAGACAAACCTTCCCATCAGGCATCTCACCGATGCTGAGGTGCTCGAGTGGGCACAGCAGGAGAAGGCCAGAAGCACCCCCTACGGCGACCTCTACAACAAGATGGCCGCCAAGCAGATACCCCTGAGCGACGTGCACAAGCAGTGGCACATAGTGAAGAAGGTGTATGGGAAATGAAGATAAACGGAGTCATCGAGACATATAAAAGTTTTTAGTTAGCAATAAGTAGGTGTCCCCACGTCGCAGCGAGTGCGGTGTGGGGATTTTCTTTATAGCTTCTACATGCAAACAGTAGGTGGTTTGGAGCAAAAGCCATACCTTTGCGAACGACAAACCGGCGGCAGGCATGCGCACAGGCAACGCATTGCGAAGAAAGCCACACAATACAGAGTACCAATATATACCTTATATAATATGAACACAGAACCGATGGGCGTCAACGACGCTCTGAGCTTGGGCAAGCCCAAATTCGCCCTCCTGGGTGTGCAGCACCTCTTTGCCATGTTTGGCGCCACCGTACTCGTCCCCATCATCACCGGCCTGAGTGTGAGTGCCACATTGCTCTTCGCCGGCATCGGCACACTCATCTTCCACCTCGTATCCAAGTGTAAGGTCCCCGCTTTCCTGGGCTCCAGCTTCGCTTTCATAGGCGGATACATGTCGGTCAAAGGGCTTGGCATGGCGCAAGGGCTGTCTGAGCAGATGGCCCTCAACTATGCTTGCGTGGGCGTGGGAGCAGCTGCCCTGCTCTATTTCATAATGGCCGCATTGCTCAAGAGCTTCGGTACAGACCGTGTGATGCGCTTCTTCCCGCCTGTAGTCACCGGCCCCATGGTGATAGCCATCGGCCTTACGCTCTCAGGGTCAGCCATACAGAACTGCACAGGCAACTGGCTGCTGGCCGTCACAGCCATAGCCATCGTCATCTGCACAGCCATCTGGGGCAAAGGCATCATACGCATCATACCCATTCTGCTGGGCGTTCTGGGCTCCTACATACTGGCTGTCGTGATGGGAGAAGTGGATTTCTCAAAGCTCTCGGAGGCTGCCTGGATAGGTCTGCCTGTTGACCTCAACCGCACGGTATGGGCAGTGGCACAGAATCCCGACTGGCATCTGCTCATCACCGCAGTGATAGGCATCTTCCCCATCGCCTTTGCCACCATCATGGAGCATATAGGTGACATGTGTGCCATACAGAGCACCGTGGGCAAGAACTTCATCAAGGATCCCGGTCTGCACCGCACTCTCTCGGGCGACGGACTGGCCACCCTGCTGGCTGCCATCTTCGGTGCACCTGCCAACACCACCTATGGCGAGAACACCGGAGTGCTCAATCTCACCCGGGTATTCGACCCTCGCGTAATCCGCATGGCGGCTGTACTGGCCATCCTGCTGAGCTTCTGTCCCAAGTTTGCCTGCCTCATCGGCCTGATGCCAGCTGCCACCATAGGCGGTGTGAGCCTCATCCTCTACGGAATGATCAGCGCAGTGGGTGTGCGCAACCTGGTTGAGAGTGCCGTAGATTTCAGCTCCCCCCGCAATGTCTTTGTGGCTGCCCTCATCCTGGTGATAGCCATCGGCGTGAAGTATGGCGCCAACGACGATGTGGCCATAGGCGCTGTGCACATCTCGGGACTGGCTCTCTCTGCCCTCGTAGGCATCATCCTCAACGCCATCCTGCCCGGCGGCTTCGGCAAGACACTGAAGATCTATCCCGACAAGGGCGACAAGGACGAGTTCACCGACGAGGACAGGTAAGGAAGAGATACCTGCCACACGACCCCAAAGGCTGTGCTGCATGAGAGTGCCCAAGAGCATTCCTGCAGCACAGCCTCATCTGTTTCAGAGGCCGAAGGTGCTGCTTCCACCCGTCTGACAACATGTTTTCCAGTCTTTTCCTTTGCCATGTGGAAAATGAAGGTTAGATTTGCATACGAATTCGCAAAATACTGCACCTGCATGAAATATCCTATAGGAATACAGACATTCGACAGAATACGTGAAGACGGATACGTGTATGTTGACAAGACCAGGCTCATCTATTCGATGACCCATGAGGGTACCGTGTATTTCCTAAGCCGTCCGCGACGCTTTGGCAAGAGCCTTCTGCTCTCCACCCTGAAGAACTATTTTCTGGGCAGAAGAGAGCTCTTCGAGGGACTGGAGATAAGCAAACTGGAGAAGGAATGGAAGACCTATCCGGTGTTTCATGTGGACTTCGGACTGGGCAACTACGCCAGGACAGACTCACTGGACAATGTCCTGAACTCATACATATCGGAGTGGGAGAGAACCTACCACGTTGCTCACCCTGCTCCAACCCATGAGTACAGCCTGCGCTTCCACGATGTACTCAAGGCGGCACACGCTGCTACGGGTCTGCGGGCCGTGGTGCTGATAGACGAATACGACAAGCCCTTGCTCGACATACTGGATTCGGGAATCACACTGGAGCGCTCGGGAGAACGCATCACGCTGGAGGAATACAACCGGGAACTGCTTCGCACGCTCTACACAACGTTCAAGGCTGCCGATGAATACCTGCAATTTGTGATGCTCACAGGCGTTACCAAATTCTCACAAGTGAGCGTGTTCAGCGGCTTCAACCAGCCCAACGACATCAGTATGGATGCCAGATACGACACTCTGTGCGGCATCACAGAGGAGGAGATAGACCATTACTTCCAGGAGCCAGTGGCCGAAATGGCCCGGATGGACGGATGTACTGATGAGGAGGAGCGCGAAGCACTGAGGCGCCGATTCAATGGCTATCACTTCAGCAACAGGCTCAGAGGAGTATATAACCCGTTCAGCCTGCTCAACTCACTGCAGAAACTCGACATCCAGGACTACTGGTTCCGCACAGGCACACCCACTTATCTGGTGCGCCTACTGGGCCACTTCAACGAGAACATCAACGAGCTCACGGGCAAATACTATGCCGCGAACCAGTTTATGGACTACCGCGCCGATGTGGAGAAACCGCTTCCAATGATTTTCCAGAGCGGATACCTGACCATTAAAAACTATGACAGGGACACCAACACCTTCCTGATAGATTTCCCCAACGACGAAGTCAAGAGGGGGTTTATCACCCTGCTGACCAGCAGCTATCTGAATGCGAAGGATAACGTGGAGAGCTGGATGGCCACTGCCGTAGTTGCTCTGAAGAAAGGAGAACTGGAACAATTCCGCCAGATGTTGGCCTCCTTCCTGTCCAGCATCCCGTACACCATGCGCCGCAAGGATAATGAGCGGGAAAAGGAACGCTACTTCCACTACACATTCTATCTGCTGCTGCGCCTGATGAGCACCTATCTGGTTTGCACCGAAAAGGCTCAAAGCCAGGGCAGGGTGGATTGCATCATCGAGACCAAGCAGCATATCTACATCTTCGAATTCAAGCTCGACGGTTCCGCCAGCGAAGCTCTGAAGCAGATTGAGGAGAAAGGATATGCCCGCGAATTCGCCTGCGACCAAAGACAAATACACAAGATAGGGTGCAGCTTCTCCTCTGCAAGCGGGACGATAGAGGAGTGGCAGGTGGAGTAAAAACGCCTCTCCCCCTCCCCCTCTCCCTCATCATTGCAACCCGATTGCATCCTGCCCGCCCTAACTTTGCACGCTGTAAGGACAAAGGAAAGGGACTTTCACATGACACACGACAGGAATACCGACAGTACGATGCACAATGCAAGCTGCCAGACAAGCAGCACACAGCACACCCCCACACAGGAAGGATGTTGCACCCACGAGCATCAGCACAGCTGCGGATGCCATCACCACCATCATCATCACCACCATCACGGGCACGGTGAAGAGGGCAACCTGCGCCGGCAGATGGCTCTCATCGCGCTCACCGTCATCATGCTGGCGGGCGCCCGATGGGTAGAAACCCACTATGCACTGCCCGTCTGGCAAATACTCATCATATATCTGGTGCCCTATCTGACCATTGGACACGGCACTCTACGCGAGGCTGCCGAGGGCATCATGCACGGTGATGTGTTCAACGAGAACCTGCTCATGACCATTGCCACGCTGGGTGCACTCGCCATCGGCTTTCTTCCGGGAGCCGGGACGGAGTTCATGGAGGCTGTGTTCGTCATGCTCTTCTTCCAGGTGGGAGAGCTTTTCGAGCATTACGCAGAGGGGCAGAGCCGCCGCAGCATAAGCCATCTGATGAACTTGCGGCCCGATGTGGCGCGCGTGATACGCAACGGCCAGCCCCAGGAAGTGCCGCCCCAGGAGGTGGCCATCGGAGAAATCCTGCTGGTGCAGCCTGGCGAGAAGATAGCGCTGGACGGCATCGTGAGCGAGGGAACATCGTCGCTCGACACCTCGGCACTCACTGGCGAGAGTCTGCCACGCGACGTGAAGGAGGGCGACGAGGTAATCTCGGGCTGCGTGAACCTCAATGGCGTGCTGCAGATAAAGGCCACACGCAGCTTCGGAGAAAGCACCGTGAGCCAGATTATCGGCATGATGGAGAACGAGAACGGGCGCAAGTCGCACAGCGAAGCCTTCATCACCCGCTTCGCACGCATCTACACCCCCATCGTGGTGACTGCCGCACTGGCACTGGCTCTGCTGCCCCCGCTGCTGGTGAGCGAACCGTTCCTGCAGGCCTTCCCCACCTGGCTCTACCGGGCACTCATCTTCCTGGTGGTATCCTGCCCGTGTGCACTGGTCATCAGCATCCCTCTCACCTTCTTCGGAGGCATAGGCGGAGCCTCGCGCTGCGGCATTCTCATCAAGGGCAGCGGCACTGTAGATAGGCTGGCCAAGGTGCGTAGTGTGGTCTTCGACAAGACCGGTACACTCACCGAAGGACGCTTTGCCGTGGTGGCCATACATCCCGACAAGACCGACGGGCACCAACTGCTGCACATGGCAGCACACGTAGAGCACTTCAGCACCCATCCCATAGCATCGGCCCTGCGCGATGCCTTCCCCCAGGAGGCCACCGACGGCTGCCGCATCAGCCAGGTGGAAGAGGTGGCCGGCGAGGGTGTACAGGCTATGGTAGAGGGACGTAAGGTATGTGTGGGCAACGCGCGCATGATGGAGCGGCTGGGCATCCAGTGGCACCAATGCCACCGCGTGGGCACCATCATCCACGTAGCCATCAACGGCGAATATGCCGGACACATCGTCATCAGCGACCAGGTGAAGGACGGGAGCGCCGAAGCGGTGAGGGAGCTGAAGCAGTTGGGCATCCGCCGCACCATGATGCTCACGGGCGACAGGCACGAAGTAGCGGACGATGTAGCTGCCCGACTGGGCATAGAAGAGTATCATGCCGAACTGCTTCCAGCCGACAAGGTGCGGCACATGGAGCAGTTGCAGGCTGAGATGCCCGAGGCTGAAATGCTGGCCTTTGTGGGCGACGGCATCAATGATGCGCCTGTGCTGAAGCATGCCGATGTGGGTATCGCCATGGGTGGAATGGGCAGCGATGCGGCCATCGAGGCTGCCGACGTGGTGCTCATGGACGACAATCCTGCCAAGGTGGCGCTGGCCATACGCCTGGCTCGACGCACTCTGGGCATTGCCCATCAGAACATCATCTTCGCCATCGGCGTGAAGGTGGCCATCCTGCTGCTGGCTGCGGTAGGACTGGGAAGCATGGGACTGGCCGTCTTCGGCGATGTGGGTGTCACCGTGCTGGCGGTTCTCAACGCCACACGAGCTCTCCGAACCAAACAGCACAAAAGCGTGTAAATCTGAATTGAGAATTTTGAATTTTGAATTGGAGCGAGACAAGGGAAACCACCCACGGCTATCTGATTTTGAATTGAGAATTTTGAATTAGGAATTAAAGGGAGGCGAGGGAAGTGGCCCACAGCTATCTGATTCTGAATTGGAAATTCTGGAATAAGAATTGAAGGCGACTGCCCAAAGGCGGGCATCGGACAGGCGCGGATGAAGCGCCAATGTGGAGCGAAAAACGCAATGCGGTGCGATGGCGGATGCAACGCGCTGCATAAAGCAACGCACCGCACTGCATAAACGATTGCAGTACGGTGCGTTTTCAGTACGACCTCTGTATGCCGAGGCAAGAAGTTAGCCTCACCCCTTGCCGCGCGGCTTCCAGCGGGCGATGTTACGCATGAGGCCATCATACTTGGCACGCTTGATAGCCGAGCGACGGAAGAGTTCGCGGTAACGCTCAGGGGAAAGCGTGCGCCAGTCATCCTCGCTCATCTCAAGCAGCGAGGGGGATGGCTGAAAGGAAGGGTCGCTGGTGGCATGCACCTCACGGAACTCCTGACAGGCACGCATGCAGCGGTCACATCCATAGAAAGTGTCGGTGAGACGAAGCTCCTGGGGCAGTTCGCCACGATGCTCAATGGTCCAGTAATTGATGCAAAGGCGCGCATCGAGCCCCTGCGGAGTGAGTGCCGGGCAGAAGTCCTGCCAGCCTTCATCGAGTGCGGGAGACGGCTGCAGGGGAACATCGAAGGCATCACACGGCTCCTCCAGGAAGAGTTCGCCCAAGAACACAGTGGGGCCATAACCGGGTACAGCCACCAGTCCGTTGCGGCACAGAGTGCCTACCCCACTACGCCAAGCCCAATAGCGCTCCATCACGGGAGCCGTATCCACAAAGCAGCGGCCATGTGCACCGAGCCGTTCCATGAGCATGCGCAAGCGCCCACGCATCACATCGTGGTAATCCTCACCCTGTGCATAAAGGCAGAGGGCGGACTGGCGGCGGGCAGGCATATAGTTGAGTGCCAGGCTGACAATAGTCTGCACACCTGGGTGGAGAAGCGCTGGCTGGAGCCTCATCTCCACATGGCGGGTCATATAGTCCATGCCTGCAAAGTGCCCCAACTGCACCCGCCTGAGATAGTGAGCGGCAAAAGGTTCCTCCACGGGTGCGGCCTGCACCACCCCACATGCAACAAAGCCCAGGCTCGCAGCCTGGGCTTTTATCTCTTGCTTAGTCAAACACCTTGAACTCATATCCTTCTTGTGCCAACCACTGAAGCGCCTCGGGCAAGGCGTGCTTCAGCTTGTCGATGCTCTTGAGCGAGTCATGGAACGTGATGATACTGCCCGGGCGGGTGTAGCGCTTCACATTGTGCAGCACATCGTCAGCCGTCAGGCAGCGGCTGTAATCGCGCGTGACCACATCCCACATCACCACCCGGAACCCGCAGTGGCGCAGCACTCTGTACTGCATAATCTTCATCCAGCCGTGAGGCGGGCGGAAGAGGTCGGTCTTGAGAATCTTATTCGCCTTCACCACATTGGCCAGGTAGAGCCAGCTCCACCAGCGTAACCCGCCTATGTGATTATAGGTGTGATTGCCTATGCGGTGTCCCCTGGCCTTCACCTCGGCCAGCAGATGGGGGTACTTCTGCGCATTGTCGCCCACCATGAAGAAGGTGGCCTTGGCACCGAAGCGCTCCAGTGTGTCGAGTATGAACGGAGTGGCTTCGGGAATGGGGCCGTCATCAAAGGTAAGATAGACGGCCTTTTCCCGCTTGTCCATCCGCCACAGGGCGTGAGGGTATATCCATCGGAGGAATACCGCAGGCTGCTCAATGATCATTCTTCGTCCTCTCCAGCCTCATCGGCAGGCTGCACTGCCATGTTGGTATCATCGCTTCCGGGCTGTCCGAACATGCCGGCACCGCCATAGAGACGTGTCTGAAGCACGCGGTTATAGGAGTCGAGCTTCTTCATCATCTCGCCGGCCTTCACGCTGCCTGCAGCCTGCAGCACCTCGGCAGAGCGGTGAAGCTGGTAGAGGTAATACATGCAGTCCTGCTCCTCGCGCACCAGCATGCGGTCGGGCATGGACATATACCACTCCACATACTCGCAGGCTGTCTGTGCCACAGGCAATGCGATGGCCTCGGACTGCTTCTTGTCACCCAACTGAGCCCACACGCGGGCCAGGTCGAGTGAACCTCCGGCAAAGGAGTGAGGCAGTGTGGTGGGAGGCAGAGCCTGCTCGGCCTTGTGTACCAGCTTGTCAGCCTTGTCGGTCTTGCCCTCGGCCATAAGCTGTGTGGCAAGCTGTGCAAACATGCGGCGGTGTGTGTAGCACATGCGTGAAACGGTCTCGTCGAGGTAGAAGTTGGGATTGTCCAGTCCACCATAGCGGAATCGGTTCATCATGTTGTCATACATCTTCTCGGTATCCACCGTGCGTCCGCTCTTCTTGGTATTGAATGGCGTGATGCGGTCAGCCAGTCCCTCGCGCACGAAGTAGTCGCCCAAGTTGGCATAGTTGTCCTTTCCTACGGTGATGGCAATGTACATGGGACGCTCCCAGTTGCACTGGGCCAGCATCTCATACATCATCATCTCGCTCTTATATACAGCCCTCTTGCCCTTGAGATTGATATACATCACATCGGGGATGCTGTCGGCCGCTATCATCACACCGCTACGCTTCACGGCTTCCTTGTCGATGGTGACTACCACCGAGTCGGTAGGAATGATACGCAGGTCGGGGTTGGGATTGAGCACCCAGTGGTCTATGATGTTCTTCAGTTCGTAGGGATTGTCACCCACCATCTGCCTGAGCGTCTCAGGGTCATCCTTATAATACTCCATCACTTGCTCCAGAGTGCCGGGACGCACACTGGTCCCCTCGCGTGTGCCAGCCACATATTGCAGCCTGCTCCAGTGTATGGGCACTGCCGGACTGTCGTAGGCGGGGCGCTTCATCTGGTCGATATACCAGTCGGTCTGCAGATAAGAGAGGTTGCAAACGCGTGCATCGGTGCGTATGCCCTCGGTCTCCTGGCAGTACCAGAGGGGGAAGGTGTCGTTGTCACCATTGGTAAAGATGATGGGTGCGCGCGTCTGGTCGAGCGAGTTGAGGTAGTTCATGCCGAAATCACGGCAGGTGTAACGCCCGCTGCGATCGTGATCGTCCCACGTCTGACTGGCCATCTGCACAGGCACCAGCAGACACAGGCAACTCACGATGGCGCATGCCACATCATGCTTGAGCACCCTGCGGAGCCATTCGGCCACAGCTGCCACGCCCATGCCGGCCCAGATGGCGAAGGCATAGAACGAGCCGGCGTAGGCGTAATCACGCTCTCGGGGCTGCATGGGAGTCTGGTTCAGATAGATTACAATGGCCAGACCGGTCATGAAGAAGAGGAAGAAGACGATGCCGAACTGCTTTTCTCCCTCGCGGCTATTCTTCTCGTCGTTGCGGAAGAGCTGCCATACGAGACCCATCAGACCCAATATGAGGGGCAAGCAATAGAATACGTTGTGTCCCTTATTGTTGCGAAGCTCAGAGGGCAACTTGCTTTGGTCACCCAGCCTCATATTGTCGAGGAAGGGAATACCCGTTATCCAGTTGCCGTGCTCCCACTCTCCGTTGCCCTGCAGATCGTTCTGACGACCCGCGAAGTTCCACATGAAGTAGCGCCAGTACATGAAGTTCACCTGATAACTCAGGAAGAAGCGCAGGTTCTCGAGCATGGTTGGGGTCTTCACCTGAACCATGTCGCCACAGTGCTCATACGTCTTGGTGGTACCCTTCACACCGCCCATCCAGCTCTCATAAGCCTTGCTGTGCGCCTCGCTGTACATACGTGGGAAGAGCATGTTCTGCTGATACACGTATGACACATTGTGCCTCTGTATCTCATAGCGGTCGGGCTCATCGGCACTGGCCTTCTCCTTGCGCTGATACACGGGTGCGCCCTTCTTGCTCACAGGCACGCAGTAGTTGCCATCCACGCGCAGCTTCACCTGGCTGGTGTAGGCCTGTCCGTAGAAGAGAGGACGGTCGCCATACTGCTCACGTCCCAGGTAGGTACCCAGGGTGAAGATGTCCTCGGGTGAGTTCTGATCCATGGGTGTATTGGCCGCACTGCGTATTACGATGACAGCATAAGAGCTATAGCCAATCATGATCATCAGCATGCAGAGCAGACTGGTGTTCATCAGACGGGCCGACACCACGTAGGCAAGTTTCTTGCGCCACTGCAGTGCGGCATAGAGTGCCAGCAGTACCAGCACGCCTATCACGCCGCTTGTCCAGCCATATCCATAGAATGGGATGCCCAGCATGCCCACACTAAGCAGGAAGGAAACGCTCATGAGCATGCGGCTCTTCTGCCTTGTGGTCTCATACAAAGCCCACAGCACCACTGCCACCAATACAAAGATGTAGATGATGAGACCCGTGTTGAAGGGGCAGTTGAGATGGTTGACAAAGAGGAGCTCAAACCATCCGCCCACCTTCACAATGCCCGGCACGATACCATAGAGCACAGCGGCCACCAGACCGAAACTGCCCACCAGAGCCAGAGAAGCGCCCTTCATGGTGGCATTCTTGCACTTCTTGTAATAGAAGACAAGCACCAGAGCAGGCAGACAAAGGAGGTTCAGCAGGTGGACACCGATGCTCAAGCCTGTGAGATAGGCAATGAGTATGAGCCAGCGGTCGCTGTGCGACTCGTCGGCATGGTCCTCCCACTTGAGCATCAACCAGAATACAATGGCCGTGAAGAGGCTGCTGTAGGCATACACCTCACCCTCGACGGCACTGAACCAGAAGGTGTCAGAGAACGTATAGACGAGTGCACCGGTCATGGCGCTGGCCTCCACGATGATGGCCTGCGACAATGTGGTCACCTGTCCACCTTGCCCCACCAGCTTGCGCACCAGATGGCTGGTGCTCCAGAAGAGGAACATGATGCAGGCAGCACTGAACAGCGCGCTCATCGTGTTCACCATCTTGGCCACCAGGGCAGGGTCGCTCACAAACTGTGTGAAGAGATTGGCCGTAAGCATGAAGAAAGGTGCCCCAGGGGGATGACCGACCTCCAACTTATAGCCTGTAGTGATAAACTCCGGGCAGTCCCAGAAACTGGCGGTAGGCTCAATAGTGCTGCAGTAAGTGAATGCAGCAATGGCAAAAGCCACCCACCCCATTACGGTATCCACCGTCTTGAAATTCTTCATAATATGTACTATTATTCTTCGTTTGCTTGAGTTGCTTGGCAAAGTTACGACAATTTGCTGCGATGGCAGGGCTTTGCGCGTGTTAATTATGCGTAAGTGTCTCGTTCAGACTGCCAGACTGGCCAACGCAAGCACAGCCAGCCATCCCACCAGGGATACTATCAGCACTATCCAGCCCACACGACCTCTCGTCATGGCCCAGTAATGAGCCATGAGCGGACTGGTGGAGACGGCCATCATGGCCAACAGTTCCATACGCTGGCCGGGCAGCAGCAGAAAGGCCACATGCAGGAAGACCGTCACGCAGACATACACATAGAGCATCATGCGGGTACGTATCTTGTCGTCATAGCGCTTGCGCATATAATGGATGATGCCCGTCAGTCCGAAGAAGACGAGCAGACACCACACGGGCAACAGCCGCACAGCGGGCAGCAGCGAAAGTCCATCCCAGTCGAGAACCCAGAGCCAGAGTGCCAGCACATGGTCGGCCACGCGCATCACATCGCCCACACATGCCTCCCATGCCACCCAGCACCAGTAAGGCGTGAGCAGTCCCACGATGCCGGCCCAAAGCCCCTTCCACGAGAAGGCGCGCATCAGAAAGGCCAGACAGAAGTAGAAGAGCAGGGCGAGGGGAATCATGACAGGCGACAGGAGGCTGCCTGCACCCAGGAAGAGAAAGCTGTGGAAGACGAGCAACACGGCATTCCTGTTCTGATAACAGCAGAGCAGCAGTCCCATGCCCGCTGCCAGGCAGAACGCACACACGGCAGGAGCGCCCAGTCCATAGAGGAAGGGCATGGCGGCAGCCAGAAGCAGCCAAAGGCTCTCACCGAGACGGGAACGCACACGCAGAATCTGAAGCGCGACGTTGGTCTCCAGCATCACAGCGGCTGTGCTGAGACAAAGGAGCGCTGCGGCAGCAGCCGCGAAGCTCACTCCCACGCCTTGGAAAAGGCGCACGACGATGAAGAGAGCCACACTGACGGGAAGCGTCAGCCGGCTCTCTGCCACCTTGTTCTGCAACCAGCGTCGTCCCATCATAGGTCTGCGCCGATGTCTTTACGGAAATATTTCTTGTTGAACTTTATCTTGTCGGCCTCGGTGAAGCTCTTGACGAGCGCCTCCTTACGGTCGCTGCCATAACTGCTCACGGCTATCACTCGTCCGCCACTGGTCACCAGCTGGCCGTCTTTCATCTTGGTGCCGGCATGGAACACCACGCTGCCCTGCACATCCTCGATACCCGTGATGGGGTATCCTTTCTCATAGGCTTGGGGATAGCCGCCGCTCACCAGCATGACGCACACGGCTGCACGAGGGTCCGTCTCCACCTTCTTGGTACCCAGAGTCTGTGTGGCCACGCCCTGGAAGAGTTCCACAATGTCGGACTTAAGCCTCAGCATCACGGTTTCCGTCTCGGGATCACCCATGCGCACATTGTATTCGATGACCATCGGATTGCCCTGCACATTGATCAGACCAAAGAAGATAAAGCCCTTGTAGTCTATTTCCTCTTCGGCCAGACCATTCACCGTGGGACGGATGATACGGTCTTCCACCTTGGCCATCCACTCTGCATCGGCAAAGGGAACCGGGCTCACGCTGCCCATGCCGCCGGTGTTCAGGCCGGTATCGCCCTCTCCGATGCGTTTGTAGTCCTTTGCCTCGGGCAGGATGACGTAGTCCTTACCATCGGTAAGCACAAACACGCTACACTCGATGCCGCTCAGGAACTCCTCGATGACCACCTTGCTGCTGGCATCACCGAACATTCCGGCAAGCATCTCCTGCAACTCCTTCTTGGCCTCATCCAGCGTGGGCAGGATGAGCACACCCTTTCCTGCACACAGGCCATCGGCCTTGAGCACATAGGGAGGCTGCAGAGTCTCCAGAAAACGAAGGCCTGCATCGAGGCTGGAATGGTCAAAGGTGGCGTATGCAGCCGTAGGGATGCCGTGACGCAGCATGAAGCCCTTGGCAAATTCCTTGCTTCCTTCGAGCGTAGCACCCTGCCGACTGGGACCAATCACGGGGATGGCAGCCAACTTCTCATTGCCCTTGAAGTAGTCATAAATACCCTTTACCAATGGATCCTCGGGGCCTACCACCACCATATCCACCTGGTGCTGGAGGCAGAAGTTGCCTATACCCTCGAAGTCATCAGCAGCCAAATCCACATTGACACCCACACTGGCTGTACCAGGATTGCCCGGTGCCACATAGAGTTGTCCGCACTGCTTGCTCTGTGCAATCTTCCATGCCAAGGCGTGCTCACGCCCTCCGCTTCCCAACAAGAGAATGTTCATGTCTTATATCACTTTTATGGTTTCTTACTTCAAATAGTCCTCAAAATACTGTGTGATGCGCTCATGCAGGTGCACGCTCTTGTGACCAGCCATGTTGTGGCCTTCTCCGGGATAGGCGAAGAAGTCTGGCTGGGTGCCGGCCTCGGCACAGGCATTGAGGAACTGCAGCGAATGCTGAGGCACACAAGTGGGGTCGTTCATGCCTATGATAACCTGCAGTTTGCCCTTGAGGTTGCCTGCCTTGTTGATCAGACTGGTCTGTGCATAGCCCTCAGGATTGCTCTCGGGAGTATCCATGTAGCGCTCGCCGTACATCACCTCGTACCACTTCCAGTCTATCACCGGACCTCCAGCCACCCCGACCTTGAATACATCGGGATAGTTAGTCATAAGCGAGATGGTCATGAAGCCGCCGAAACTCCACCCGTGAACGCCTATGCGGTCGGCATCCACGTAGGAGAGCGACTGCAGATAGCGCACTCCGCACATCTGGTCTTTCATCTCCTCCTGTCCCAGATGACGGAAGGTAACCTGCTCGAAGTCCCTTCCGCGGTTCTCGCTTCCACGATTGTCGAGGACGAACACGATGTAGCCCTTCTGTGCCATGTAGGTTTCCCACGAGCGGGACATCCAATGCCAGGATGCCTCCACATTATGGGCATGAGGACCGCCATACACATACACCACGGTGGGATACTTCTTCGCAGGGTCGAAGTCCATGGGTTTCACCATGCGCCAGTAGAGCTCGGTCTTGCCGTCAGCGGCTTTCACCGACCCCTGCTCGAATATAGGTTTGTACCAGCCGTCCCATGGGTCGGGAGCCGTAGCCAGCATCACGCGCTTGCCCGTCTTGGTGTCGGTCACTGCGCAGCAGCGTGGCACATCGGGCTCTTGCCATGTGTCGAGCACATAACGTCCGCTGGCCGAGAGACGTGCCTGGTGTACACCCTTGCCGTTGTCGAGCAGCGTGCGCTTGCCCGAGGGAATGTCCAGGCGATAGATATTCTTTTGCAGGTCGTTGGCTTCCTTGCTCGTGATGATGGCACTGCGTGTGGCAGGACAGAAGCCCACCAGTTCGGTCACCACCCAAGCTCCCTTGGTGAGCTGGGCCAACTCCTTGCCATTGACATCCATCAGGTAAAGATGGTAGAAGCCATCGCGCTGGCTCCACATGATGAACTTGCTGCTGTCCCAGGGGAGGAACGTAATGGGATGCTGAGGTTCCACATACTTGTCCGAATCCTCGGTATAGAGCGTGCGCAGTTTCTTGCCTGTCAGGGCATCATAAGCATCGAGCGTGCAATGGTTCTGGTCTCTGTTGAGCTCAAAGAGATAGATTGTCTTGCCATCAGGAGCCCATGAGATATTGGTGAAGTAGCGGTTCTCAGGATTGCCCGTAGCCAGATAGATGGTATTGCGCGACTGCAAATCGTAGATACCCACCTGCACCTGGTGCGAGGTCATACCCGCCATGGGATACTTGTCGGGCTCCACTTGAGCCTCACGTGTGAACGTATTGACTTGGGGATAATCAGCCACCATGCTCTGGTCCATACGGTAGAAGGCCAGCTTCTGACCATCCTTGCTCCAGAAGGTTCCCTTGGTTATGCCGAACTCGTCACGGTGCACGCTGCGTCCATAGACTATCTCGCGTGACCCGTCATGCGATATCTGCACCTCCTGCCCATCGGCATAGCGCACCCACAGGTTCTGGTCTTTGAGGAATGCATCGGCACGTGACTCGGCATTCCACTCCAGCGAACCTTCGCTACTCTGGCTCCATGTGACCTTCCAGTCAGAGAAGTCCACCAGCGAGCGCTGAGTGCCAGTCTGGGTGAGCACAAGCGGCTGGGCGGCATAGGGCATTCCCTTGCGCTGCACGCGCTGCTTGCTGTCGCCGCTGTCCCAACCATAAGCCGAATACACTCCATCCTCGCTCACGCTGCCCATCTTGAGGGGCTTGCCTGTGGCAGGATTAAGCATGCTGTAGTCCGAGGAATTGGCATCCACGAGACGGTCACCCCACCACATATAATAATAATATTGAGGGACAGACTGTCTGAAGTTGCGTCCGCCGAAATTCAGTTCCTCAAGCGTGAATAGTCTCTGTGCCATGCTGCAAGTGACGGTGAGGGCTGCCACAGCCGCAGCCATACATATTCTCTTAATCTTCATCATGGTCAAATCCCTTGTGAGCACTCCTGTTCCACCCGCCTTTGCCTTCTCCGCGGCCAAAAGACTTGCGGCGGTCGTCACCTCCCTTGCGGAAGCCATCGCGCTGGCGACGGTCATCACGACCAAAGGGACATGACTTGCGCTCTCCACGCTCATCACCGTCATCGCTGCGGAATCCACGTGAAGGGCGACGGTCATCGCGGTCAAACTGACGTGGTTTGCGGCCGTAACCATCCTCATGGTCGTCTCTGCGGAAG
>ULYE01022078.1_pt1 | contig 28793 bp, 23 predicted proteins | sample 1961921 | NCBI WGS metagenome assembly ULYE01 (sample SAMEA4835856, study PRJEB28245) | human gut metagenome | biome: gut microbiome; material: fecal sample | place: Denmark | collected 2008 | reverse complement strand
TTTAAATGTTAAAACCGTGTAAAGTAAATCTGTATTAAGTCAAGTGGTACGGGGTCATTCCGTACCACTTTTTTTATACATTAGACATCTTTTTTTCTGTAGATTTTATATCCTATTGCCGCCACTGCCACACTCATAAGCGGTGAGATGAGATTGAAGAAGCAATAAGGCAGATAGGCGAATGTTGACACTCCTAGAACAGTGCTCTGCGTCATGCCACACGTGTTCCAAGGCACAAGCACTGAGGTGACAGTCACCGCATCCTCAGTAGTACGGCTTAACAGACGTCGCTCATATCCCTCACGGTCGAAGGTGTCGCGGAACATGTTGCCGGTGAGAAGAATACATAGATACTGGTCGGCTATGGCTATGTTGAGCATCATACCTGTGGTAGCTGTAGACGCAACAAGTGATGTGCGACCCTTTACCATGTGGATGAACAGACGAGAAATACCGCCTACCATGCCTCCTGCCGACATACAGCCACCAAAACACATGGCACAGATGATGAGCCATATTGTGCCCATCATGCCCGACATGCCGTTGGTAGACACAAGGTCGGCAAGCATTGTGTTGTCGCTATGTAGGGCGGTGCTGCCATACACCATCTTCATGGCTGCCTTGAAGAGCGAAGGGTCTATCTCAAGCAACGCGTCGGTTTGGAACACAAGACCAAACACTACAGCAAGTAACGAAGATAGAAAAAGCGTTATCACTGCTGGCACCTTGCGGGCTATCATCACTCCCGTGAGCACAGGCACAAGAAGAAGCCACGGGGTTATATTGAAACGCGAGGCAAGGGCAGTGGTGAAGTTGACAGCGTCGTGTGAGGTAGCTGTATCGCAGAAGAAACCTGCTATGAAGAACAACACAAGTGCGATGGTTATCGACGGCACTGTAGTGATGAGCATATAGCGTATGTGCTTGAAGAGAGGCACGCCAAGAGCACCCGACGCCAAAGTCGTGGTCTCGGACAATGGTGAAATCTTGTCGCCAAAATAAGCTCCTGAGATTATTGCGCCTGCCACAATGCCATCAGAAAAGCCCTGCGCACGTCCAATGCCCATAAGGGCTATGCCTATAGTGGCTATCGTAGTCCACGACGAACCAGTCATAACACTAACCAAGGCGCATATTGCGCAAGTGGAAGCAAGAAACACGTCGGGGCTGATGATGTGCATACCATAATATATAAGTGTAGGCACCACTCCACTCACCATCCAGGCTCCACCCAAACCGCCTATAAGTAATAAAATAACGAGTGCGCTTGCCACACTCGACACATTCTTCACTATAGCTTTCTCGAAACTCGCCCATGGCACATTGAGATAGCCCATACCTATAAGCACACACAATGCCGACACTGTGAGCAGAGTTATCTGCGAGGCTCCCTCAAGTGAGTCGCTGCCAAAAGCACGTATTGTGCAGACGAGCATTGCCACGAGGAGAACAATGGGCATGAGTGAGAGTATTGCCGAAGGGCGTTTCTTGAGATGCTGTTCCTTGTTTGCTGTTTGTTCCATTTGTTGTTTGTTATTCCTGAATATCTAATGACTTTGATGTAAAATCTTATTGCATAAATATGCAATTCTTCTTAACATCATACAAAATTAGTGGATATTTGGCAATAAGCAAAACAATACAATGTATAAAACAAAGAAATGTCCGTATATTTATGCAAACGCGTATACGTATCGCATAAATATACAGACATTTCTTTTTACAGTGGATATTCGTCGCATGTTCTATTAAAGTGCATCAAATTGTGGTATATGCAACAAAATGATTCAGGCTACGACTTTACGCCGTAGCCTGACATTATTATTTACGTTTGTTTTCTGACAAAAGTTGTCGATCGCTAACTATCTGACGTTGCGTAACAACACCCTCGGCATATTCCTTTGGCGACATGCCACGGTTGTTCTTAAAGCAACGATTGAAATAGGGCACATCATTAAAGCCCACCATATAGCACACCTCTGTGACATTGAAGTTGCCCTGGCGCAGCAGGAAACAAGCACGGTCGACACGCAACTTATTAAGATATGTGATGTAGGTCTGACCTGTAGCTTTCTTGAAGAATGTACAGAACGACGAACGGTTCATACCAACATGATTGGCCACCATATCGATGGTGATTGTGCGTGCATAATGCGACTGTGTGAATTCCTTTACCTTCTTCACGCGCTCCGAAGTGCGGTCGGTATCCGAGAATCTACCAACAACAGTAGCCTCGCTCTCGCGCTTTGAGAGAAGCAACAACAAGCGGAACACGTATGGCAACAGCTCCGTCTCGTTTTCAGATGCCATACGGTTCAACATTTCAGCTATGTCGGACGTGGTAGCATCGTCAAACGAGAGCACAGACGAAACCGACTTAAGTGCCTCAAGGCGCTCGGTAAGCTCGGGGAATGCCGTCAGACAACGGTCGATAAACTCCGTCTTGAACGAAAGCGTAAGATGAGCTATACACTGGTCGTCATCCACATAGTCTTCGTCAAATTTCCAACAATGTGGTATATGTGGGGGTATAAACACAAGATTACCTTCGGCGAAATCTGTCTCAGAATCGCCGAGCACACGCTTACCTCTACCAAACACGATATAAGTAAGTTCCCAAGTGTCCTGTCGGTGAAGGGGCAACTGTTCTTGCGGCTTCATCCTTTTGTATTCAAATTTATACAAGTCCATTTTTTATCGTAGTAAATCAATTATCGTTAAACAAGTTATTTTGAAGCTATTAAAATATATCTGCGTTTTTTTTTACTGATACCTTTTATACATTTCTCTGTTTCTTACATGCAAATATACTATTAAAAATCCATATATTTGCAATATTAACAATAAAAAATGTTTCTTTATTTTGTTTTTATAAGCATAAAACACTCTAATTTAAATACTTTTAAACCAAAATAGCAACATACAATCCGTTTTTTCACATTTTAGCACACAAAAAACAACCTTTGTTCACTGGTAAATTTCCAATTAAAATTAAGACTAATTGCCAAATAAACTTATTTTGGGCATAAGAACAAGTAGAAAACATTTTTTATTTTGCTAATAAATGCCCATAAGTTGTTGATTATTGAAATATTATTTATAATTTTGCTAACACTTATGTAATACTCGTATTTGTTATACTAAAACTAATTAATTCTAAAACAAAATGAAGAAGAACATTATCGCTCTTTCGCTTCTTGCGCCAATGGCTGTTCAGTCGGCTTGGGCTGCAAAGAAGGCCAAAACGGACCCCAACCGTCCTAACGTAATCATCATCTTTGCCGACGACCTTGGCTATGGCGACCTTGGCTGCTATGGTGCCAAGAATGTTAAGACTCCCAACGTCGACCGCCTTGCCGAGCAAGGCATTCGCTTCACCGACACACATGCCGTAGCTGCCACAAGCACTCCCTCGCGCTACTCATTGCTTACTGGCGAATATGCGTGGCGTCGTCCTGACACAGACATTGCAGCAGGCAATGCTGGCATGATTATAAAGCCAGGACAGTTTACTATGGCAGACATGTTCAAGAGTCGCGGCTATAGCACATGTGCCATAGGCAAGTGGCATCTTGGCCTTGGCGAAAAGCAAGGTACTCAGGACTGGAACGCTCAGTTGCCAATGGGCCTTGGCGACCTTGGTTTCGACTATCATTACATTATGGCTGCCACTGCCGACCGTGTGCCTTGCGTGTTTATAGAAGACGGTAGTGTAGCCAACTGGGATTCGGAAAATCCAATAGAGGTGAGCTACAAGAAAAACTTCAAAGGCGAGCCTACAGGAAAAGACAATCCAGAACTGTGCTACAACCTACAGTCGAGTGTTGGCCATAACCAGTCGATTGTAAATGGTATAGGGCGTATTGGCTATATGCGTGGCGGTGGCAAGGCATTGTGGAAGGACGAAAACATTGCCGACTCTATCACATCACATGCCATTAGCTTCATCAAAGCCAACCAAGACAAACCTTTCTTCATGTATTTTGCAACAAACGACGTACATGTGCCCCGTTTTCCACATCCACGTTTCCGCGGAAAGAGTGGCATGGGATTGCGTGGTGACGCTATTGTGCAGTTCGACTGGTCGGTAGGTCAGATTATGGAGACTCTTGACAAGCTTGGCATTGCCGACAATACCATCATCCTGCTTTCAAGCGACAACGGTCCTATCATTGACGACGGTTATCAAGATCGTGCTGAGGAGCTGCTTAACGGACACAAGCCTGCCGGTCCGTGGCGTGGCAACAAGTACAGCACATTCGAGGGTGGCACACAGGTTCCTGCCATCATCCGTTGGCCTAAGAACATTAAGGGCGGACAGACTTCAACCACTCTCATGTCGCAGATAGACTGGATGGCTTCGCTTGGCAGCCTTATCGGTGCACGTTTCCCACATGGCAGTGCTCCCGACAGCCAGAACCGTTTGGGCAACTTGCTTGGCACAGACACAGAAGACCGTCCATACGTCATAGAATTTGCCTACAACCACGTACTCTCCGTACGCACCAAGGAATGGAAATATATCGAACCAAGCGACGGGCCGAAGACACTCACATGGGCACCTAAGGCCGAAACCGGCAGCGACCCACAGCCTCAGCTCTATAACATAAAGAACAACTTATGGGAGGCAGAAAGCGTAGCTCCTGAGAATCCGAAGATTGTATACGACATGCAGAACATTCTGCGTCGCGAGCGAGCAAAGAGCGAGAAGTACAAGCACTTTGTTCCGGGAGTGTAAGTTTTTCTTATAGTCTTTTTATGAGGAGTTAAGTAGTCGTGAGTTAAGAAGTAAACTCCCCACTACTTAACTCCTCATTCCATTAAAATTTTACACCTTATTATATAGTAATCTCTCCCGATCCATAGCAGCGATGATGGTTCTCATCATACACCACACAGAACTGACCTGGAGCAACACCATGAATAGGCTCATCGGCATGCACCATCATCTTGCCATCTTCAAGCATTTCGATTGTTGCAGGAAGATAGCCAGGAGTATGGCGAATCTTGAATGTGACGCGACGCATAGGCACCTCGCATGTGAGATAATGGAAATCATGCACAAGAAAGTCTTTCTTGTAGGCCGTCTGCGGGTCGTAGCCATGGCTCACATATAGAATATTGTTGTCAACATCTTTTTTTACAACAAACCACGGACCGCCACCAAAACCCAATCCCTTGCGCTGGCCTATAGTGTGAAACCACAGTCCACGGTGCTCACCTATACGCTTGCCCGTCTCCAATTCCACCACATCACCCGGACATTCGCCAAGATAGCGACGAATATACTCATTGTAGTTTATCTGGCCAAGGAAGCAAATGCCTTGTGAGTCCTTGCGACGAGCATTAATAAGATGCTCGCGCTCGGCTATCTCGCGCACTTCGTTCTTGGCATAATGGCCTATGGGGAACAGAGCCTTGCGCAACTGCCAGTCATATATCTGAGCAAGAAAATCGGTTTGGTCCTTCACCGGGTCGGGACTTGTAGTTAGCCACTTACGGCCCTCAGCGTCTATTTCAGTCTGAGCATAATGTCCAGTGGCTATGAGGTCGTAATCATGACCACGCTTCTCATGAAAAGCACCAAACTTAATTAGTCGGTTGCACATTACGTCTGGATTAGGCGTAAAACCCGAGCGCACCTTATCCATAGTATAACGCGTCACTTGGTCCCAATACTCATGGTGGCAGTCAACTACCTCAAGCTTGCAACCATAACGACGAGCCACGGCAGTGGCCATCTCAAGGTCTTCCTCACTCGTGCAGTCCCACTCCTCCTTTTCCTCAGGACCTATCTTTATATAAAAGCAGTCGGGGTGCAAACCAAGCTGAGCCAACTCATACACCACAACCGAGCTGTCCACTCCACCCGAGAGCAACACAGCAATACGCTTGTCATTTAATTCTGATGTATTCATAACATGCAAAATTACGGCAATTTAGTGGAATAAATAACATATAAGCCACAATTTTTCATCATTACTTATTATTTATCCAAAAGTTTGCGTAACTTTGCACCGTGTTTTGAATGAATTGAGACAATTACACCGAGACACATATACTAAAACAAATATTCCTAAATTATCTGTTTATGAAGAAGTTTAAACTTTTCAGTCTTGCATTTGCTGCCTTGCTCTCATTCGGCTCGTTGTCGGCAAACGCACAGTCGCTCTCTCCTGACACTAAGTGGCATTGGAACAAGGGCAAAATCGTAATCGAAACTCCTGAGCGTCCTGCCGGCCAGAAAGACGTGCTCGGCTTGGCTTTGCCTAAGATGAAGACTGTACGTATCGGTCTTGTTGGTCTTGGTATGCGCGGTCCTGGTGCTGTCGAGAACTTTAGCCTCATCCCTGGTGTGCAGGTTGTAGCCCTCTGCGACTTTGAGGAAAAGCGTGCCGCTAAGCAGAACGAGCGTCTGCGCAAGAATGGCCTCGCTCCTGCTGCCATCTACTATGGCGAGAAAGGTTATGAGGAGCTTTGCAAGCGTCCTGACATCGACCTCGTTTACATTGCTACCGACTGGGAGCACCATGCTATCGTTGCCAAGTGTGCTTTGGAGAACGGCAAGAACGTAGCCGATGAGGTGCCATCAGCAATGAACCTTAAGGAATGCTGGGAGCTTGTAAACCTTGCAGAGAAGAAGCAGCTCAACTGTATGATTCTTGAGAATTGCTGCTACGACTGGTTCGAGATGCGCACATTGAATATGGCTCAGCACGGCGTGTTTGGCGAGATACTCCATGCCCAGGGTGCTTATATCCACAACCTTGACGATTTCTGGGATTACTATTGGAAGAATCCAAACGGTTCAGATCCTGAGGGACTTGGCTGGCGCTTGAAGTACAACCGCGAGAACCGTGGCGATATCTACGCTACTCATGGCCTTGGTCCTGTGGCTCAGGCTCTTGACATACACCGTGGCGACCGCATGAAGACTCTCGTGGCTATGGACACAAAGAGCGTTCACGGCAAGGAGCTTGTTGAAGCTAAGACTGGCAAGCCTTGCAACGACTTCCGCAACGGCGACCACACTACAACACTTATCCGCACCGAGAACCACAAGGTGATCGAGTTGCAGCACGACGTTATGAACCCACAGCCATACAGCCGTCTCTATCAGCTCACTGGCTCTAAGGGTTTTGCCAACAAGTATCCTGTCGAAGGCTATGCTGTCGACTCAAAGCAGCTCTCGGCTACAGGCAACGCTCCTAAGGTGGACAACCTCTCTTCTCACAGCTTTATGCCTGATGAGCAGCGCAAGGCTCTTGAGGAGAAATACGAAAGCCCAATCCTTAAGAAGTTCGGTAAGCTTGCTAAGGAAGTAGGCGGTCACGGTGGTATGGACTTCATCATGTGCGCTCGCCTTATCTACTGCTTGCAGAATGGTTTGCCACTTGACATGGACGTATACGACTTGGCTGAGTGGTGCTCTATCGCTGAGCTTGGCGCTATCTCTATGGATAACGACTGTGCTTCTGTGACATTCCCCGACTTCACACGCGGCCTCTGGAACAAGGAGAAGGGCTACAAGCATGCTTACGCTACTCCTGAGCAGGAAGCTGCAACTGAGGCTATCGCCAACGCCTACACCAAGGCCTATAAGGAAGCAACTGCTAAGTTGAAGCTCTGGAATCTCTACGACAACGTACAGAACGCCAAGACTCCTGCTGCCAAGAAGAAGGCTCAGACTGCCCTCAACAAGGCTACTGCCAAGGCTACAGCTATCGCTGAAAAGGCTATCCTATAAAAAAAAAAGATAATCACCAATAGATTATTATAAACGATACAGGCTACATGCAATAGGTTGACCAACCACTGCATGTAGCCTGTTTTTTATTACATTCCAAATGTTACATATTTTAGATGAATCATGCAATAATAAGAAGATAAAGTTACAGTTTTTAGTAAAATCAAACTAAATAAAAAAAGCAGTCAAGATTTCTCTTAACTGCTTCATTCTTTTGTGGTACCACCAGGAATCGAACCGGGGACACAAGGATTTTCAGTCCTTTGCTCTACCAACTGAGCTATGGCACCAACTATGTTTTATTTTGCGGTTGCAAAGGTACGAATAATATTTTATTTCACCAAATATTTTGCTGTCTTTTATTGATTAAAGTGCAAAAAAATAGTTTTTTCTAATAAATATCCAATATTATCAGTAGAAAAAGGTATAAACTTCCCCATTTACAGATTAAAATAGGAGGTTGATCTGAAATTGCTCAACCTCCTACAATATTAATCTTTCAACGGATTCCAACCTTGAGCTTTCAATTCAAACTCCTGGTTGTCTCTTGTCACGAGCATCTGTCCCAACTCTGGACGTGTGATATGTCCTATAAGCTTAACGCCATCCATCTGTTGGATTTTCTCATGGTCGCCAATAGGCACAGTGAAGAGCAACTCATAGTCCTCGCCACCATTGAGAGCACATGTAGTGACATTCATGTTCATCTCCTCAGCCATGACAGCTGTCTGATAGTCGATTGGGATGTTCTTCTCGTAGATACGGCAACCACAGTTCGACTCCTTACAGATGTGCATCAGTTCGCTTGAGAGTCCGTCGCTTATGTCCATCATAGCTGTAGGACGGATATTGAGTTCGCGGAAACGCGCAATGATGTCACCGCGAGCCTCTGTCTGTAGCTGACGTTGCAACAGATACTCCTTGCCAGCAAAGTCTGGCTGGAAACCCTTCAGTTCCTCAAGGGCACGCTTGTCGTTCTTCTTGCGAGCCTCATCCACCTGCTGATAGTACACGCTCTTCTCACGCTCAAGCAACTGCAATCCCATATATGCGGCACCAAGGTCGCCTGTTACACACACGAGGTCAGTATCCTTAGCTCCACTACGATAGACGATATCCTCCTTGCGAGCCTCACCAATACAAGTGATGCTGATGGCAAGACCTGTGTATGATGATGTAGTGTCGCCACCAACAATGTCAACACCCCACTTGTCGCAGGCAAGGCGCAGTCCGCTGTAGAATTCTTCCATATCCTCCACCTTAAATCGCTTGCTGAGAGCTATGCTCACCGTGATTTGTCGCGGAGTGCCATTCATGGCAAATATGTCGCTAATGTTAACCATAGCCGACTTATAGCCAAGATGCTGAAGGTCGATATAGGTAAGGTCGAAGTGCACACCCTCCATAAGCATGTCGGTAGTAACCAACACCTCCGAGTCGGGATAGTGAAGCACGGCACAGTCGTCGCCCACACCCTTTATCGTGGATGAGTTCTTGAGTTTGATGTTATCGGTGAGATGATGGATAAGCCCAAACTCACCGAGTTTTGATATATCGGTCATATATTATATATATAATAAGGTGTAAAGCATTATGCGCGACGAATCATTTCGCGCATAATCTCTGTCATCAGAGGCTGAGCATTGTTGGCAGCCACCTGCACTTCCTCATGCGACACCTCAACTGGAGTATCCTCAAGTCCGAGGTCGGTGATGATAGATATACCGAATGTGCGTATGCCGCAATGGTGAGCCACGATAACCTCAGGCACAGTACTCATGCCTACAGCATCACCGCCAAGACGGTGATACATCTTATACTCAGCAGGAGTCTCGAAAGTAGGTCCCTGCACACCTACATACACACCATGCACCACACGAATGCCCTTCTCCTTGGCTATCTGGTCAGCCTCCTCAATAAGCGAGTGGTCGTAAGTCTCGTGCATGTCAGGGAAACGCGGACCTGTAGGGAAGTTCTTGCCACGCAACGGATGCTCTGGGAACAAGTTGATATGGTCGGTGATAATCATCAAGTCGCCAATCTTGAACTCAGGATTCATGCCACCCGAGGCATTGCTCACGAAGAGAGTCTTGATGCCAAGTTCATACATCACGCGTATAGGGAAGGTCACATCCTTCATAGAGTATCCCTCGTAGTAGTGGAAACGACCCTGCATAGCCATGATATCCTTGCCACCGAGCTTACCGAAGATAAGCTTGCCAGAGTGTCCCTCAACGGTAGACACTGGGAAATTAGGAATATCGCTGTATGAGAACTCATAGCTGTCGGTGATTTCGGTAGCGAGCTGACCGAGACCAGTGCCGAGAATGATGGCTGTTTCAGGACTTGTTGTCATCCTTTCTTTTAGCCAGGATGCTGTTTCTTGAATTTTTTCGTACATAGCTTATTATTTTATTATTAAATTCTTCTTCGCCTTCCAGCATGAACTTTATTCTTATTGGCAAGGCATAGATATTCTGTTTCGTTTCATCAGAGAGCCCCTCCACGTCAGTAAGTCGTGTGGCGTCTTTCTCTGTAGTGATTATCACCTTAGGCTGCTTCATTGCTGCAAAGGTAGAGTTCACTCGCTCAATGTCGTCGGAGGTAAACTGATGATGGTCGCCAAATGTCAAAGGAGTGATATTGCTCGACACTGGTTGCAAGTCCATAGTCATCTGCTGTGGCGAGGCAATGCCTGTGAGCAGTAGGATATTCACATCCTTAGGCAATTGGCTGAGCGGCTTTCGCTCACCGCCAAATACAGGCTTCAGCGACTCATATTGCAACGTGGTGAAATACAGTTCCTGATAAGGATAAAGATTCATTGCACGTTTCAGCACACGGAATTCCATTGGATTAAGGTCCTTAGGACATTTCGTTACAATCACAATGTCAGCCCTCGACTTACCCTGTTGCGGTTCGCGCATACGTCCTGCAGGCAAGAGTTTGTCGTAGATGATAAGTCTGTGATAGTCTACAAGCAATATGTTGATGCCCGGTTTCACATATCGGTGCTGATAGGCATCGTCGAGCAGAATCACGTCAACGTCCTTAGTAGCCTCATCATTGGTGAGACGTTCGATGCCGTTGCGTCGTCTTTTGTCGACAGCCACATATATGTTGTCAAACTTATGCTTCATCTGATACGGCTCGTCGCCTATCTCCGACATTGGCATATTGTCGTCGGCAAGCACATACCCCCTGCTCTTGCGCTTATAGCCACGCGACAGCACGGCTATCTTCATCTTGTCGTGCAAGAGATTGATGAGATATTCCACATGGGGAGTCTTGCCCGAACCTCCCACAGTGATATTGCCCACGGCAATAATAGGTATGTCATAACTCTGGCTCTTGAGTATACCGATGTTAAACATCCAGTTGCGCACACGCACCCCGATGCCATAGAGCCAGCTGAACGGTAGCAGCCATTCGTTGATTTTTATGAAATCGCCTTCGGTTCTCATATTATTATTGATTTCTTACTTTGGATATGCAAGTGACATAAGTAAACTTGCGAGAATTCAATTATTTAATGTTCATAATATACGGCAGTCGTGCCTGCAATGCCTCACGCTTGTCAAGGGTGCGCATCATGCAGAACGGCTCGTAGAGGTCGCCAAGAGTCATGCGCAACTGCTCGTCGAGATAGTTGCCACCCGACATACTTCCAAACAGTTGGTCGGTCCAAGACAATGGTGCCGGATACTCAAGAGTATAGAAGTCCTTGATTTTGGCAAGTTGCGCAGCCTTCTTTACGGCATCGTCCAAACCGCCAAGCTGGTCAACAAGCTTTATCTTCAAGGCATCGCCGCCAATCCACACACGTCCCTGTGCTATCTTCTCCACACTCTCAACAGGCAGTTTACGTCCGTCAGCCACACGCTTGCGGAACAAAGCATAGCCTCGGTTGACGTAAGCCTGCAGCATGGCAGTCTCCTCAGCATTAAACGGACGAGCCATTACGTTGCCGAATGTAGCGTTGCGGTTGGTCTTAACCTCATCAAACTTCACACCGAGCTTCTGTGTCACAAGACCGCTCACATCAGGAATAGCTGCAAAGATGCCTATGCTACCCGTAAGGGTGTTAGGCTGAGCCACTATCCATGAGGCAGGAGCCGAGAGATAGTAAGCACCCGATGCAGCATAGTCGCCCATAGATATCACAACAGGCTTCTTGGCCTTAAGCTCACTCACCTGATGCCATATCTGCTCCGAGGCATAGGCATCGCCACCACCAGAGTTGACACGTATCACAACAGCCTTCACGCCATCATCGTTCTTCAAGTCCTCAAGATCCTTGCACACAGTAGACGCTGCTATGCAATGGTCACCGCCCGAAGCTATAGACGACTCGTCGGTCTGCACCACTGAGCCATAGGCGTAATACACGGCAATAACATCGCCTTCCTCCTTGCCTCCCTTGGCATTGAGCATATCAGCTACGCTTATCTGAGGCACAGTCTCGTCCTCACCAAGTTTCAGAAGCTTCTTCACAGCAGTCTTCACCTTGTCAGCATACATCAGCTCGTCTACCATCTTGCGCTTCTTGAGCAATTCGGCAGGCTGGAATCCGGCATACTCGTCGGCATACATATTAAGAGAGTCAATGCTTATGCCACGGCTCTTCGACACAGCATTGCACACGTTCTTCCATGCTCCGTCTATATACAGCTTAGTCTGCAAGCGGTTGGCGTCGCTCATGTGGTCCTCTGTGTAGATTTCGGTGGCACTCTTGAATGTGCCCACCTTTACTATCTGGTACTTCACACCAAACTTAGCCATGAGGTCCTTATAGAACATAGGTTGCGAGCCAAGTCCGTGCCAATCCACCATACCTTGCGGATTAAGGTATACTTTATTGGCTACAGAAGCAAGATAGTAAGCCCCCTGCGAATATGAGTCACCATAAGCCACAATCCATTTTCCACTCTTGCGGAAAGCCTCAAGAGCAGAACGTATCTCCTGTAGAGTGGCAAGACCTGCGCTCAGCGCACCAGCCTCAAGATAAATACCCTTTACTTTTTCATTATCCTTAGCCTTCTTTACAGCGGCGAGTATGTCGTTAAGACCTGTTGACGGCATATAATTACCTGTCAGCTTGCCCATGATGTCGTCCTGTCCCTGCTCGTCGATACTGCCAGATAGGTTGACCACAAGCACCGAGTTGTCCTCCACATTCTGTGTGGCTTGACTTGAGGCAACCATGCCCACGACGCTCATAACACCGAATATACCGGCAACGACGAAAAACACGAAGATGCCCACTATAGTGGCAAAAACGTACTTGAAGAATTCTTTCATATAGCTACTGTTTTATTTGATTTATGCAAAGATACTATATTTTACTGACATACTCGGCACATTTAAAAAGTTATTATTTCCCCATGTCATAAAAAAGCTGTACCTTTGCATTCGTTTTAAAGAATAATGCAATAAATTACATTCAATTTTATAATACACAAAGATAAAAAGGTATGGACCAGATCCAAAAAATCGAGAACGAAAGGTTATTGAGAAGAAAGCTTGACTTGCTTTTGAAAACAGGTCAATTACTTGTAGAAAGTGCAGCTGACACTAACCGAATCATTCGCAACATGAACCGTGTTGCGGCTTTCCTCGGACTTCCCGAAGAGCATCTCCACATCTACGTGCAGTTCAACATGCTCATGGTGAACCTCAGTGATGGTGAGCACTCATTCACCAAGTTCCAGCGTTGCACCAAGCATGGCATCGACATGACTCGCCTCTCGCTTATCTCCGAGCTCTCATGGCAAGCCATCTCCGAAGACTATTCTATCGACAAGTATGCAGAGGAACTTGAGAAGATTGCCACTCGCAAGCGCAACTACACTCCGTTGCAGGTGGCTATAGGCACTGGTTTTGCCTGCGGTGGATTCTGCATTCAGTTCGGTTGCGACTGGCCAGCCTTCTTCTATGCCTCGTTTGCCGCTGCCATAGGAATGTACCTTCGCGGTTGGCTCCTTCGCAAAGGCTTCAACAACTATATGGGCATTGCTGTAGCAGCATTTGTATCTACACTCCTTGCCTTCCTCACAATGTGGTTGCCATCATCATGGACCAGCACTCCGCTTCACCCACTCTTGGCTTGCGCTTTGTTCATTGTGCCTGGTGTGCCATTGATCAACTTCGTTGATGATATGCTCGACAACTATATACAAGTGGGATTGACGCGAGCCATCAACACGTTCCTCATGATTGTGGCAATGTCGTTTGGTATAGCGTTCTTCTTGAAATTGTCGAATTTCGACCTTACAAAGTTCTACACCATACCAATGATTCCCCACAACAACTATTTAAGCTATGCTGCCGCAGCAGCCATATCGGCTATGGGCTTCTCTATGATTTTCAACATCCAGCGCCGCCTTTTGTGGGTTGTTGCCATAGGAGGTATCATTGCCGTATGTACACGTAACTTCGTCAACCTCGGTCCGTCGAACAACAACATTGGTCTTGACATGGGTCTCGCCATCGGTTCATTGGCAGGAAGTGCTCTCATTTCACTTATCTGCGTAAAGGCAGTTCACAAGTTCCATGTGCCTCATCATGTACTCTCCATCCCGAGCGTTATTCCTATGGTGCCTGGAGTATTGATGTATCGTGCCCTCGTAGGTATGATTGAGATTCAGGGTGTTGTTGGCGAGCTTACCAACGCTGTGAAGTTTGGTATGGGTTCTGCCATCACTATTATGTGTATTGCTCTTGGAGTTGCTATTCCTAACGTGTTCGCACGTCAGTGGATTGCTCCTTCACGTCGCAAGCGTCTCGAAAAGGAAATAGCCGACCGCAAGGCACGTGGCAAGTTTGTCGACTTCTCTGTCTTCGACGAGAAATAAACACAGAAACATCACATTATTTATAAAGCACACAAAATAGAGAGAGGATATACAGGATGACTACATTCGATTTCAAACCCCAGTTGTTCACGACTCTTAAGTCGTACAACCGCAAGACATTCATGAGCGACCTCATGGCAGGTGTCATAGTGGGCATTGTTGCCCTACCACTTGCCATTGCGTTTGGCATTGCCTCAGGCGTAACACCCGAAAAGGGTATCATCACAGCCATTGTTGCAGGATTCATCATCTCACTGCTCGGTGGCAGCAAGGTGCAGATTGGAGGACCTACGGGTGCCTTCATCATCATCATCTATGGCATCATACAGAAATATGGACTTGAGGGACTTACCATTGCCACACTCATGGCGGGCGTGTTCCTCATACTCTTCGGAGTGCTTAAGCTCGGCACCATCATCAAGTATATCCCCTACCCCATTGTAGTGGGATTCACAAGTGGTATTGCCGTGACCATCTTCACCACGCAGATAAAGGACCTCTTCGGACTGAGCATCGACTCCGTGCCGTCGGACTTCATCGAGAAGTGGGCTTGCTACATACAGCATTTCTCTACAGCCGACCTATGGTGCTCGCTTGTGGGCATTGTGAGTGTGGTGATTATAGCCATCACTCCTAAGTTCAGCAAAAAGATACCTGGCTCGCTCGTAGCCATCATCGTCATGACTGTAGCCGCCTTGTTGCTGAAGCAATACTGCGGAATAACCTCTATCGAGACTATCGGCGACCGTTTCAACGTGAGCAATGACATTCCCGACGTTCAGGTGCCAGCCATGACATGGGAGACAATAAAGAGTCTTGTAGCCCCTGCTCTCACCATCGCAGTGCTTGGAGCCATTGAGTCGCTGCTGTCTGCAACCGTTGCCGACGGTGTGATAGGCGACCACCACAACTCCAACACCGAGCTTATAGCCCAGGGTGTAGCCAATCTTGCCTCGCCCCTCTTCGGTGGTATACCTGCCACTGGTGCCATTGCCCGTACAATGACCAACATCAACAATGGCGGACGCACACCAGTAGCCGGCATCATACACGCCGTAGTGTTGCTGCTCATCTTCCTCTTCTTCATGCCATTGGCAAAGTACATTCCTATGGCATGTCTGGCAGGTGTGCTTGTTATTGTGTCGTATGGCATGTGCGGCTGGCGTTCGTTTGTTGCCTTGATGAGAAATCCCAAGAGCGATGTCACAGTGTTGCTCATCACTTTCTTCCTCACTATCATCTTCGACCTTACCGTTGCCATCGAGGTGGGACTCATCATCGCTTGCTTGCTCTTCATGAAGCGTATGTCGGAGACTACCGATGTGAAGGTGATTATGGACGAAATCAACGAGGAGTCGGACATGGTTAAGGGCAACCTGGAACACCTCACCATTCCACAGGGTGTCGAGGTATACGAAATCAACGGTCCTTACTTCTTTGGAGCCGGCAACAAGTTTGAGGAAATCATGGCTTCGTTTGGCGACCGTCCAAAGGTGCGCATCATACGTATGCGCAAGGTGCCTTTCGTCGACTCCACCGGTATACACAACCTCACCAACCTCTGCCTTATGAGCAAGAATGAGGGCATTGAGGTTGTATTGTCGGGAGTTAGCGAGAAGGTTCACTCTCAGCTGCAGAAAGCTCACTTCTACGACATTCTTGGCGAGAAGAATATCTGCAGCCACATCAATCTGGCTTTGGAACGCGCCAAGGAAATAATAAAAGACTAACAGTCGTAGCTATTATAGTAAAATCGCCCTCAACCAGGGCGATTTTATTTTTTTATTATAGTTACTTATTCTGCTTTTTATTTGCCGTATTGACAGAAAATAGGTATTTTTGCATCCTATCATCAAGCAACAACATTACATAAAAAATATAATATATGAAGAATTTCATCACAACCGTGGCCATGACATTAGTGGCTACCGCCGCCTTTGCACAGCAGAGTGTCGGCTACACAGTGAAGGGCACAAGCCCTGCCGACGTCAAGAAGGTTTACGTTATAGAAATCGGATCACGCAAACTGCATGCAGTTGACAGTGTGAGTGTGGTTAACGGTAAGTTCACCATCAACGGTAAGGCAGAGAAGGATGCCTTGCTCGGACTCACCACCTCGCCTACCGCACACGAGGGAGCAAGCATGTTCTTCAACGATGGCACTGAACTCAGCATTGATATGGGAAAGAAGATCATCAAAGGCTCTGAACTCAACACCAAGCTCAACGAATACGACCGCGAGATTGACAATATGAGCAAAGAGATGAAGCCCTTCTACGCTGAATACTCCAAGGCCCTGAAGAGTGGAATGAAGAAAGAAGACCGGAAAAAACTGGTGATGGAGATACAGGCAAAGGTAGAGCCTATCGAGGAGAAGATACAAAAGCGTCAACTCGAGATCATCAATGCCAACAAGGACAACCTTATTCCAGCCGCACTCCTTGGCAATCTGGTTTACACTCTCGATTATGATGTACTCAAAGAACTGTTCGACTCAAAGTATGCCTACACCAACCATCCTGCCCTTGCTGACGCTAAGCGTTATGTGGCTGTGCTTGCCAAGAAGGCAGCCTTCATCGGACAGAAATTTGCAGACATCGAGGAGAACGATGTTGACGGCAAGCCTCACAAGCTCTCTGAATACTGTGGCAAGGGCCACTATGTGCTTATCGACTTCTGGGCTTCATGGTGTGGTCCTTGCCGTGGCGAGATGCCTAACGTAAAGGCCAATTACGACAAATACCACTCAAAGGGATTTGAAATTGTAGGCCTCTCTTTCGACAACAAACTTGAGAGCTGGAAGAAGGCTATTGAAGACATGCAGCTCGGCTGGATCAACCTCTCCGACCTTAAGGGTTGGCAGACTATAGCCGGTCAGACTTACGGCATCACCTCCATCCCTGCAAGCTTCCTCGTTGACCCACAAGGCGTCATTGTTGCCGCTGACTTGCGAGGCGACAAGTTGGGAGCAAAGCTTAAGGAGATTTATGGTTTCTAATTGACATAAACCACACACCATCCCCTCCCCTCGAAGGGAGGGGATAAATATGATTCTATTGATGAATATCTTTGGGTAATACTATTCTTTATTTTTTTTTAATACTTTTATATGGATAACAGCAAACAAGCGACCCTCGAACTCGGCACCAAGCCAGTAGGCAAACTGCTAATGCAATATGCCCTGCCTGCCATTGCTGCCATGACAGCGGCTTCGCTCTACAACATGACCGACAGCATATTTATAGGACAAGGCTGCGGCGCACTGGCAATCAGCGGACTTGCCATAACCTTCCCACTACAAAACCTTGGCGCAGCTTTTGGTGCCGGTGTAGGAGTGGGTGCATCTACATGCATCTCCGTGAAACTCGGACAGAAAGACTATCAGACAGCAGAACGCGTGTTTGGCAATGCCGTAACACTCAACCTGATCATAGGCATTGCGTTCAGCATCATCACGCTACTCTTCCTCAACCCCATACTAAAATTCTTTGGCGCAAGCGACGCTACACTTCCCTACGCCCGCGAATACATGGTAGTGACTCTTGCCGGCAACGTTATTTCGCACATGTTCTTCGGCATGAATGCCATTCTGCGTGCCGCATCCAAGCCACGCTCCGCAATGATGGCATCCATAATGACCGTTATTCTCAACGCCATACTCTCGCCAATATTCATCTGGCCTCTGCACATGGGCATACGCGGAGCCGCTCTTGCTACTATCATTGCACAGTTTTGTGTGCTTATGTGGCAGTTGCGCATCTTCAGCAATCCACAGTGCATTGTACACTTCAAGCGTGGCATCTACCGCCCCGTAAAACATATCATAAAGAACATCATAGCCATAGGCATGTCGCCATTTGCAATGAATGTGTGTTCATGCATCATCATCATATTCATCAACAATGCCCTCACCCACCACGGTGGCGACCTTGCAGTGGGAGCATTCGGTATCTGCAACAAAATCGTCTTCATCTTCGTTATGATTAATATGGGTATGAACCAGGGCATGTTTCCTATTGCCGGCTACAACTATGGAGCACACAACTACGACCGTCTCATCACAGTGCTGAAATACACTATGGTGATAGCTTTCTGCATCACAACACTTGGATGGATAGTAGCACAGACCCTGCCCTATGAGTGCGCACGACTCTTCACCACCGATGAGACCTTGATTAAGATAGCCGAGCACTCCATACGCATCACTATGCTTGTATTCCCTGTTGTGGGCATACAAATGGTGTGTACTGGTTTCTTCCAAAGTATAGGCAAGGCAAAAGTGAGTATGCTCTTGTCGTTGTCGCGCCAACTTCTCTTTTTCTTGCCAATGCTGCTCATCCTGCCCAACTTCTATCAGGTGGACGGCGTTTGGATGGCTCAACCTATAAGCGACGTTATATCTGTGGTTGTGGCAGTGGTTATGCTGACAAACTATATCAAGAAATTAAAAACAACATAGTGGTACGGTTAGGAGCCGTACCACTCCACTAAAAAACCTAAAAGTTTATGAACAACAACAATTTGATAATAAGTGTTGGACGCCAACTTGGCAGTGGCGGACGCATAATAGCCAAGATGCTTGCCGAAGAATTCGGATGCAAGTTCTACGATCGCGAGGTGCTCAACCTTGCTGCAAAGGAAAGTGGATTCTGCGAGGAATTCTTTGAGAAGAACGACGAGCGCAAGGGATTTCTCGACCAGATATTCCACATGCACGTGCCTTTCATAAGCGACTCCTCATTCTATGAGAGCGGACTGTCGCAAGAAAACCTCTTTCGCCTGCAAAGCGATGCCATACGCAAGGCAGCCGAAGAGTCGCCATGCGTGTTCGTGGGACGCTGTGCCGACTATGTATTGCGCGAGCATAAAAATATTGTCACCATATTCATTACAGCCGACATTGAGGAGCGAATTGCAAACATACAGAAACGCCATAACTGTTCGCCAGAGGAGGCCAAGAAAATAATAACCAACAAGGAGGACACACGCTCCAGCTACTACAACTATTACACTGGCAAGACATGGGGCAGCAGCGCAAGCTACGACCTTTGTGTCAACTCCTCACGACTTGGACTCGAAGGCACCAAGAAATATATTGCCGACTTCATACGCAAAGTGAAGAAATGAAGAAAATAGGCATTATCAGCGACACCCACTCCTATTGGGACGACCGCTACTTGCAATATTTCGAGCCATGCGACGAGATTTGGCATTGCGGCGATTTCTGCTCCACAGAGATAGCCGAGCGTCTTGCCGCCTTCCGTCCTTTGCGTGCCGTATGCGGCAACGGCGACGGTGGCGACCTAAGACTGATGTATCACGATGTGTTGCGTTTCAAATGCGAGGATGTCGACGTGCTTATGAAGCATATAGGCGGCTATCCTGGCCGCTACGACCGAAGCATAATAAGACAGATAATGGAGAATCCTCCACAACTCTTCATAAGCGGACACTCGCATATACTTAAAATAAAATACGACAAGGCTCTTGGACTACTGCATATAAACCCCGGTGCAGCAGGACTTCAAGGATGGCATAAGGAACGCACGCTCGTAAGACTTACCATCGACGGCTCACGATTCACCGACTGTGAGGTGATAACACTCGCAGACCCAAGAAAGAATCAAATTTAAGAGCGGCAAACAATTTAAATATATGAGGGTGTGTCAAAATAGGAGTTAACAAACACTTCTATTTTGACACACCCTCACTTTTTTAAAACACTATTATTAATCAGTAAGACACATGTCAAGCTGTTCCTTTATAGTCTTCTTGTCCATGTTCTGTCCGATGAAGACAATCTTCTGCATACGGTCGCCATACTTCTCGTCCCAGTCCTTGCGCAAACCTTCCTCACGCTCAAGCAAAGGCTTAAGCTCATCCTCGGGCATAGTGGCATACCACTGACCGGCATTCTTCAAGCCTATCTGTCTGCCAGCCTGCTCAAAGAGATAGCACATGTCGGGCTGGTCCTTAAACCAACAGATGCCCTTGGCGCGTATCACACTCTTAGGCCATAGCTTGGCAACAAAGTTGTCGAAGAAATTCATGTCGAAAGGCTTTCTACGGTAGTACACAAATGTACCTATGCCATATTCCTCAACCTCGCCTCCCTCATGGTCGTGATGATGGTGATGGCAGTGCTCATGCTCCTCTTCTTCATCCTCATCCTCGTCTCCATGATGATGCTCAAGCTCATTAATCCATGCGGCAGATGTAGCCACTTCATCGAAGTTGAACATATGGGTGTTGAGTATGCGGTCGAGGTCGATGTCGCCATAGTCGCACGGCATGATAACAGCCTTGGGCTGGATGGCATGGATTATCTCAACAAGATGGTTGAACTCCTCGGCACTCACCTCCGAAGCCTTGTTCAGGAGAATAATATTGCAAAACTCTATCTGCTGTATAACAAGATTCTCAAGATCGTCCTCCTCAAGGTCGGTTCTGCCAAGAGCGTCGCCACCTGCAAACTCATCCTTCATGCGAAGAGCATCAACGACAGTAGTAATGCAGTCGAGACGTGGAATTCCTTTGGAGATATACTGCGGACCGAGTGTAGGTATTGAGCATATAGTCTGAGCTATAGGAGCCGGCTCGCATATACCGCTCGCCTCAATCACTATATAGTCGAAACGCTGTTCTGCAACAATGTCGCGAAGCTGTTCCACAAGGTCCATCTTCAATGTGCAGCAGATGCAACCATTCTGAAGAGCCACAAGACTGTCGTCCTTCTGGTTTACCACACCACCCTGCTGTATGAGGTCGGCGTCGATATTCACTTCGCCTATGTCGTTCACAATAACCGCGAACTTGATGCCTTTCTTGTTGGAAAGGATGCGATTGACCAATGTTGTCTTTCCGCTGCCTAAATATCCTGTGAGCAGCAATACTGGTACTTCCTTCATTTATTCTTTATTATTAATTATTTATTTTTACTGCTTCTGTTTGTTATTCATATGGGTAGCAAAAGTACAAAAAACTTTGCTATTATGATAATGTATAAACCATTTTTTATATTGATTAAAGTTGTTGAATATGACAACTACTTTATGTTTGTTCATGCCATAGACTCCTATAAAAGTGTGTCATCAGTCTGCCCAAATGTCACATACTGACTCTTTGGCACAAATTTAAGACAAGGAGTTGACCAATATCAATAAATATAGGACAAGGCAAAATTAATGGGCAAAATACTTGTGCGCGTACACAAAAGGCATTACCTTTGCACCTGTTAAAACGAAAGAGCTAAGATGAAGCTCCGAAAGGAGTGATTCGAAAGCAAAGATAGAGGTATTAGCTAAGCGAGCTTTGGGCAACACTAAGGCGAGCAAGGTTAAAAAGATTAGGATAACGAAAGAAGAAAGGATTAGTATTATGATGATTTTTGGTTTTATTTTCGCAATTTGCTGCGCTGCATTTGTTGAGGCGGTTGTTATTAACAACAAGGTAAACTTCACAAAGTAAGACACGCACAAGCGAGTCCGCAAGGGCTCACTCATGGAGAACATTTAAGAAAAGTGGTATTAGGATAACATTTAACAAAAGAAAGGAAAAAGATTATGATGCTCGTTAGTTTGATAGTATTGGCATGTGTAGCTTCATTGGCACAAGCTTTTGTAGTAAACGACAACATGTACCTCACAAAGTAATGTGAGTTTCCATTGAAACTTTATTAACAACAGATATAAACAGCGAAAGCGGTTGCAGCCTCTTCCCAAAGAACGGGAAGTTGACTGCAACCGCTTTTCTCGTTATATTAGTTTCTACTATTCCACGGCCTTACACTCGTGCTTCTTTATGCCTGCGTTCACAGCAAAATGGAACGCCATGAACAACAAGATGTCTATCAGCACTATAAGGGTGATGTCAACCACCCCACTCATCAACGTGTTGATCAACACAAAGAAGATTTGCAGCAGCAATATAGCCACAAGCGCACGGTGCTGCGACAGTCCCATGCGCAACAGTTTGTGATGTATATGACGCTTGTCGGCCTTGAACAAAGGCTGACCTACACGCAATCGCACCAATATCACTCTCACCACATCGAAACACGGCACAATGAGCAATGTATAAGCAAGCAGCAAGCCGTCGCTGCGGTAGTGCATCACACCAGTAGAGTTCATTGAGAACTTTACGGCAAGAAAACCCAGCACAAAGCCAAGCGTAAGCGAACCTGAGTCGCCCATGAATATCTTGCGCTTGCGCTCCACCTTGCCCCAAATGTTGAAATAGAGATAGGCACAAAGCACTCCCATCAAGCCTGCTATGAGCACGCAATAGGTCCACACGTGCTCGCGTCCGAAACAAAAGAGGAATCCTGCCAAGGCTATAAGTGTGAGTCCACCCGACAGTCCGTCGATGCCATCAATAAGGTTTATGGCATTGTTGATGAACACTATTATGAACACTGTGAGTGGCGCACCTATCCAGAACGGCAGACTGTGTATGCCGCAAAAACCATACAGATTGTCGACATACAGATTGCACAACGGCAGAAGGCTTGCCGCTATTATCTGCACAGCGAATTTCACCTTGGCGCCAAGTCCTATCACATCGTCCACCACACCTACAATATAAATCATGAACATACTCACAATGAACGAGCAAGTCCACAGACTTATGCCAACGGGCGACTTGTTGCTGACAAAATAGAAGACATATAACGACACCAAGAAGGCCACAAACATACACGGGATGAAGGCCACTCCGCCAAGACGCGGAATAGCAAAATGATGTACTTTGCGCTCATTAGGCATGTCGTAGAGTTTGCGCTTGAGACAGAAGTCTACAATACGGGGAATGACTATAAACCCATTTATCACACTCAACACAAATGCCAATATTACATATATCCAATAGCTGTCCATCTATAAGTATTATGTTTTAAAGTTTATTCTTCTACATTAACTATATTATATAACTATACAACTCAATAATTATTGTACTGCAACCGATGTTTTATTTACCCTATGTTGACATGTGTCAACAAAAAACGGGATTATTATAAGTTTTCTTGTTATTGTTTGCGTACACAGTTTTCAATTTATATCTTTGCATCGTCTAAAGGACAAAAGGATAACAAGAGAATAGGATTTACAAATTAAAAAAAAGAAAGGTAAAAAGATTATGCTAACAATGGTAATTTTGGCTATAGTTGCAATCACTCTTGCACAGGCCGTGAATATGGCGAACAATATCGACATGAAGTAAAAAGATCGATAATTTGGTAAGTTGTTAAAATATTAACAGCAGGTTGGCAATGGCCAATCTGCTGTTTTTTTTGTTTATACGAGAAGACAATTCAAACGTTTAAAGCTAAAAAAAATCCCTACACTACCAATCACAGGCTGTGTAGGGATTTGTCACATCTGAAGGCTGCGCTTCAGCTCAACAGAAAATGACACTCTATTTAAATCTAATATCTATTCCACTAAAATTATTTTCCTTCAGAGTTTACTGCCTTTATCTTCTGGCAAACCAGCTCAAGGTCGTCGCGAAGCTTCTGCACCTTGCGGTTCATCTCGTCGATAAGGCTGTTGCCCTTCTTAGAACTTGCGTTAAGGAAACCGAGGTTGTTCTCGTAAGTCTGAATTTCCTGGCGCAACTGGTCGCGACGACGCATCAGTCGTCCGCGCTCCGAATCGAGGGCATCCTCGCCACGCTTAGCCATGTTCTTGAGGTTCGACTTGAAGTCGTCAAGACGGCGACGCTTGGTCGACACATTGAGAGTCTTGTAAATCTTGTCGAGCACAGCGTGATACTCCTCATAGAGCTTATCCTTCTCCTTGTAAGGCACATGCCCCACCTTGCTGTATTCATCGACAATAGCCTGCACCTTGTCGCGTGTCAGCTCGGCAGCATTCTCGGCAAGCGAGCGCAACTGCTCTATGATTGAGCGTTTCTTCTCAAGGTTGGCGTGCTCCTCATTGCGTGTGCCAGCGTTGGCAGCATTGCGAGCCTCAAAGAACTTGTTGCAAGCAGCGAGGAATTCGCCCCACAGCTGGTCGCCAAGTTTCTTCGACACCATGCCCACAGTCTTCCATTCCTTCTGCAAGGCGATGAGCTTGTCGCTTGTCGACTTCCAGTCGGTAGAGCTTGCAAGCTCCTGAGCCTTAGCTACGAGAGCACGTTTCTTCTCAGCATTCTCGGCATATCCCTTCTTGAGTTCCTTGAAGAACTCAGCCTTGCGACCGAAGAAGTCGTCGCAAGCAGCACGGAAACGCTCGAAAATTCTCACGTTCATCTTCTGCGGAGCGAAGCCAATGGTCTTCCACTCGTTCTGAATGGCAATAATCTCCTTAGAGCGTGCTTCCCAATCGCCAGCGTTCTTGTTTTCGAGCTTGCCCAGTTCCTCCACCTTCTCGCAGAGTGCTGTCTTGCGTGCGAGGTTCTCGTCCTCCTTGGCACGCAACTGCTCAAAGTGCTGCTGATGGCGCTTGTTGATGACAGTAGAAGCAGCCTTAAAGCGCACCCAAATCTGTTCGCGCAGCTCCTTGGCCACAGGTCCTGTCTCGCGATATTGCTGATGAAGCTCCTGCAACTGGTGGAATGCGCTGATGACATCCTCCTCATCTGCAAGTGCCTCGGCAGCCTCGCAAAGCTTGGTCTTTATCTCAAGGTTCTTTTTGAAGTCATACTCGCGTGCCTCTGAGTTGAGCTTAAGCAGGTCGTAGAACTGCTCTACATAGAGCTGATAGTTGCGCCACAACTCGCTTGCGCGGTCGGCAGGCACATTCTTAATGTCCTTCCACTGCTGCTGCAATTCCTTGAACTCGGCATACGACTTGTTAGCCTCATCGGGAGATGTGGCCATAGCCTTGATTTTTTCAATGATTTCGAGTTTCTTTTCGAGGTTAGCCTGCTTCTCTGCCTCCTGCTGTTGGAAAATGAGAGCGCGTTTCTCGCGCACCACAGCCATGTCGGCCTTGAAAGCTTCCTCATCCTCGTCGGGCATAATAGAGAAATTCTCGGGAGCGCCACCGCTTTCGAGATATTCCTTCATACGTGCCTCACGCTCTGCGTTGTGCAGTTTGTAGAACACAGTCTTGAGTAGGTCGATTTCGTCCTTGTCGGGATTCTCGTCGTTTGCAACGATTTCCTTCAGGCGTTCCACCACCTCTTTTTTGTTTTTGTACACTTTCGCGTTTTCTACTTTCTGAGCGTCGGCTGTTTCTGCAGTCTGTGTGGCTGCTGTCTGCTCAACGTTCTTCTCTTCTTGTGCACCTTGCAACAGGGCGTTTTCTTGAGAGTCCATCATTTAACTGTTTTAAGTTTATGATAAGGGTAATTCAAATAGTTTCACCATGCTGTCCTTCACCAAAGTACACGCCGTATGTATCACGGCAGTAACGGTTTTTGTCTGTTGGTTTAGGCAAGGCATGATATTCTGATCTTTATGGAGTGCAAACTTAAATAAAAAAAATTGAATACCAACCAAAAATTTGATTTTTTTTTAAATTTTCTTTCCTATGGTCCATTCTTGGCGAAATATAGAGCCGAAAAGCATCATTATTTATAGGTAATAGCCTTTTCGGGCACTACCCACTAATGATGAATTTCGCTTTATAAATGAGCTTTCGGCTTGCCGATAGCAAATTTATTAATACCTTTGTGGAGTAATCATAACTATAGCTTTGAATATTAATCTTATAAATCAAGATGGAGAATTACAACATCATTTTTCCTGAGAGCAGAGGCTTGTTTGTCTCGCAGCTGTCGGATGCAGACAATAGTGTTAACAGCTTTCTTGCCGAAGAACAGAAGCAGGGCAGACGACTTGCCTACTCCAAGGTGTTCCTGAGCGACATACGCAACCAGTATGCCGAGCTTACAGCATCCAGCCTATACACCAACGTTCTGTCGCAGGCTCCGTGCAGCATTGTGGGACAGTCGCCGCTCAACGGATGCAAGACAGCTGTGCTGGTGAAGACAACCGACCTCGACGAGAGCCTCACCTTCCACAGTATGCGGCTGACCGAGGAGGAGGCCTTTCAGCATAGTTCCTACTTGCAGACTCTCTCGCTCTTCAACAAATACATCGACTATCTCAAGGAGAACAATCTCGACATGAGCACCCACCTTGTGCGCACATGGATTTACATTACCGATATCGACGTCAACTACAACGGTGTTGTAAAGGCACGCAACGACATATTCCGCCAATACGGTCTTACTGCCGACACTCATTATGTCGCTTCCACAGGCATCGGTGGTGACAGCCAGTCGGGACACGCCTGTGTGGCTATCGACTTCCTCACCTACCCCGACATTGAGGAGAAGCAGAAAACCTATCTTAAGGCTCCCGAACACCTCAACCCCACACATGAGTATGGCGTTGCTTTTGAGCGTGCCACAAGACTAAGCGTTGGCTCCACTCAGCACTTCTACGTGTCGGGCACAGCCAGCATCGACTGTCATGGCAGCGTGTTGCACATAGGAGATGTGGAGAAGCAGGCAGCACGTCTTATAGAGAACATCTCTGCCCTGCTTGCCAATGGCAATGCCACACTGGATGATGTGCGCTATTTCATAGTCTACCTGCGCGACATCAGCGACTTCAACGCTGTTGATGCCATCTTCCGTAAGCGTTTCCCCAACATCCCGTATGTCATTGTCAAGGCAAAAGTTTGCAGGCCTGAGTGGCTCATCGAGGCAGAGTGTATTGCCGAGAAGCCTTAATTGTCAAATCCTATAGCCTCGAGCAGGCTCTTCTGATTCCTTACCGGAGCCTTTATCAGCTCCGGCAAGTTGTACGTCTTCATGAATGTCTCGTAGAATGAAGGCAACTTCTGCGGCAACACAAACGGCTTGTCGAAGCGTCCTGTCGTTGTATTGAAATGGGCGAAATAAGGTCGTGCCCATCCTCCGTCCATGCGTTTGCTGCTGAACACCATCCATTTGCCAGTAGACGACCATGTGTGGAAACTGTCCACATCCTTACTGTTTATTTCCTCTATACGGCGCACCTTGCCAGTCTTGGTATCAAGAATGGCGAGGTCGGCTTCTTTGTGCCATATAGAGAAGTTGCCATAGTCGAACTCCACAAACACCACATATCTGCCATCGGGCGACACACGAGGCAGACTGACCGTATGCTTCGTGGCACTCGCCTCATACACACATTCCGGTTTGCCAAAAGCCCTTGCCTTGGCATCGAAGTCCACACGCCATAGGTCGTAGCGCAGACTGTCGAGAGGAGTGTTCTTGGTATAGGCATTGCCTCGGCAGAAATACAGAGTCTTGTCGTCGGGAGTCCATGCGGGGAATGTCTCCATGGCATTGTCGCCACTAAGCTCGGGCGAAGTTATTATCACGTCGTTGGCAATGTCATAGACACCAAGATCGGCTGCAAGGTCGCTCACCTCAATAGGTTTCTGTCCGCTTGAATGGAAGAACTGCTGTATCTCGTTCATAGAGAAGGCTATGAACTGTCCGCTTGGATGCCATCCGGCATAGGTGGCACCCATCTTCACTGTAGGACATTTAGGAGAGGTCTTCTTCACCTTACCGTCATGACTGATAAGCGTACCGCCATTCTTGCCACGCACATGCAGCATAAAGTCGCGCGTGTCGTTCTGTCGGAACGTATGGCAATTGATACACTGTTTGCCGAAGTCACGGTTTTCGAGAATAGGTGTCTCGTCGTAGTTGGTTAGGTTGCGCTGATATATTCCCATCTCATTCCATAGTTCGTAGCCAGGATACAGCAGTCGGTAGGCCAAGTATTGGTCGATAGTGTCGCCACTAACATAATTTGTTATAGGCTTGTATTCAGTCCATTTGCCGTCGCGCTTCACTCCTACAGCTATCTGTATCTTGCCATTCTTGTTCTCGGCAAGCATCTTGTGCCAAGAATCTTCGGGAATTATCACCTCGTTGTCGGTCGAAGCCTCACGATAGTATTCCTTTCCCCCTGCTGTCATCACCACCTGATAGGCATCGCCCTCCTGGTTGATGCGGAAATTGGCAGGAGCTATATTCACAGGTAATGTCACACCCGTATAGTCGGGAAATATCTGCACCTGGGTGTTGGCGTAGACGTCTGCCTTCTGGTAGCCGCTATTGCATGAGGTGAGCAGCAAAAGAGTGGCAAAGGATAATATTGTTGATTTTATATTGATTTGCATATATTTGTTTTCTATTCCTAATTTCTTTTCTGATATTATCAGTATCGGTTTTAGTACCAC
>ULYE01021798.1_pt1 | contig 29147 bp, 19 predicted proteins | sample 1961921 | NCBI WGS metagenome assembly ULYE01 (sample SAMEA4835856, study PRJEB28245) | human gut metagenome | biome: gut microbiome; material: fecal sample | place: Denmark | collected 2008 | reverse complement strand
AGCTGCCGTCATGAAGCTGTGCCAGGCTCGTCTGTCGCCTCCTTTGTTAGGACAGATTGTGGCAGAGGCATCGCTCGACGCACCCGAGGACTACTATCGCGACGTGTATGAGGAGTATGTCGAACGACGCAAATGCCTTATCGACGGACTGAACCGTATACCGGGTGTCTACTCGCCAATACCGATGGGTGCCTTCTACACCGTGGCAAAGCTGCCGGTAGACGACAGCGAGAAATTCTGCCGCTGGTGCCTGGAGGAATTCTCGTACGAGGGCGAGACGGTGATGATGGCTCCTGCCGCCGGCTTCTACACCACACCGGGTGTAGGACGCAACCAGGTGCGCATAGCATACGTACTTAAGAAGGAAGATCTCGAACGTGCACTTATCGTACTGCGTAAGGCTCTTGAGGCTTACCCAGGACGTGTGAACGACCTAAGCGTTTAATAAAGAATGAACTTTCCTCTTTTTATAGCGCGACGCATTTACCAGGACAACACCGACAACCGACAGCAGGTGTCGAAGCCTGCCATACGCATTGCTACGGCTGGCGTGGCTATAGGCTTGGCGGTGATGATACTGAGTGTGTGCGTCGTGCTCGGATTTAAGCATACCATACGCGACAAGGTGGCGGGCTTCGGCAGCCATATACAGGTGGCCAACTTCTACACATTGCAGTCGGCTGCTACCGACCTGCCTATCGTGATGAACGACTCGCTGCTTAAGGTGCTGCGACAAACCCAAGGCGTTAAGCACGTGCAAAGGTTTGCCATGAAGCAAGGCATACTGAAGACCGACAACGACTTCTTAGGCGTAATGTTCAAAGGTGTAGGCCCCGACTACGACACTACCTTTATACATCAGAATATGGTGGAGGGCAGCATACCCAAGTTCTCCGACTCGTCGAGCACCAACCGCATACTTCTGTCGAACACTATGGCACAGAAGCTGCGTGTGAAGGCAGGCGACCGCATCTTTGCCTACTTCATTGGCGACGGCGGAGTGCGCACCAGAAGGTTCAGCATCTCGGGCATATACCAAACCAATCTGTCGCAGTATGACAAGACAACGTGTTTCTGCGATATATACACGGCGCAGAAGCTGAACGGATGGACAGACGACCTGGCAACGGGTGCCGAGCTGAGCGTGAACAACTTTGACAGTCTGCAATACACCGCCGACATCCTTATACAGCGCGTAAACCGCACGCAAGACCAATATGGCAACACCTACTCTACCAAGACCATACGCGAGCTATCGCCGCAAATCTTCTCGTGGCTCGACTTGCTCGACCTCAACGTGTGGATAATACTTGCCATTATGACTGCCGTGGCTGTGGTGACGATGGTTAGCGGACTGCTCATCATCATCCTCGAACGCACTACAATGATTGGCATACTGAAGGCTTTGGGCGCACGCAACTCTACCGTGCGGCACACCTTCCTGTGGTTTGCAGCCTTCATCATTGGCAAGGGCCTTATCATTGGCGACGCCATTGCCTTGGCTATAATCGTGCTGCAGAAGACCACCGGCATTGTAAAACTCGACCCCGTGACTTATTATGTAGACACGGTTCCGGTGGAGATAAACTGGCTATTCATCGTAGCGCTTAACATCGCAACACTGCTGATAGCCTTGTTTGTGCTTATAGCACCAAGCTATCTTATATCGCATATTCATCCGGCGAAATCAATGCGCTATGAATAAGAAAACTGCTTATTATCTCTCCTAAAATGAAAATACAGCACAAAACTTTTGGGAATGTGCAAATAATGCTGTACCTTTGCACAAAATTTTGAAGATTGTGCAATGGAGCAAATACCCAGTTTCAACTCATATATAGAAGAGAGTATCCTTAAGTATTGGGACAATGACGCCTTTACCGACTACAAGGGCGCCACACTACAATTCCACGATGTGGCGCGTAAGATAGAGAAGCTACACATACTGTTCGAGAACTGCGGCGTAAAGCGAGGCGACAAGATAGCCTTGTGCGGACGCAACAGCAGTCATTGGGCGGTGGCGTTTCTCGCTACACTTACATTCGGAGCTGTGGCTGTACCGGTACAAAACGAGTTTACGCCAGAGCAGATACACAATATCGTAAACCATAGCGAGTCGAAGTTGCTATTTGTGGGCGATGTGGTGAAGACGCAAATAAACCCCGACGAGATGCCAGACCTGGAAGGTATAATGTACCTTCCCGACTTCTCTATCGTAACTGCGCGCACCGAACAGCTCGTATTCGCCCGCGAACATCTCAACGAGATATTCGGAAAGCGATATCCCAAGTACTTCCGTAAGGAGCACATACAATACTATAAGGAGCAAAGCCCGGAAGAGTTGGCTATGATCAACTATACAAGCGGCACTACCGGATTCTCCAAGGGTGTGATGCTGCCATACCGCGCATTGTGGGGCAACTTAGACCATATACTGAAAGGACTGTGTCCTAACGTTAAGCCAGGCAGCAACTTGGTAAGCATACTGCCAATGGCGCACATGTACGGACTCGCCGTGGAATTCCTCTTCGGATTTATCAACGGATGTCACATCTTCTTCCTCAACCGCCTGCCGTCGCCTTCGCTCATAGCAGAGGCTTTTGCAGAGGTAAAGCCACGACTCATCGTAGCCGTGCCATTGGTTATCGAGAAGATTATCCGACGCAAGGTACTTGCCCAGGTGCAGACCAACCGCATGAAGCTGCTGCTTAACATGCCCGTGATAAGCAAGAAGATAAAGATGCACATACGCGACCGCATAATGGAGGCATTCGGCGGAAACGCTTACGAGATAATCGTCGGCGGTGCTCCTCTGAACCTCGGCATCGAGAAGTTCTTGAACAGTGTTGGTGTGCCTGTCACTATCGGTTACGGCACTACGGAGACTGCTCCGCTCATAACATTCGTGAACTACGACAAGTACAAGATATCATCGTGCGGACCTGTAGTGTCGCACATGGAGGTAAAGATACTGAGTGACGACCCCGAGAACATCCCAGGCGAACTCGTCACACGCGGCATGAACGTGATGTTGGGCTACTACAAGAACGAGGAAGCCACAAATCAGGTAATCGACAAGGACGGCTGGTTCCACACCGGCGACCTTGCTACAATGGCTCCAAGCGGACACATATATATAAAGGGACGCATCAAGAACATGCTGCTTGGTGCCAACGGACAGAACGTTTACCCAGAAGAAATAGAAGACAAACTCAACAATATGCCACTCGTAAGCGAAAGCATCATCATACAACGAGGTGCAAAGCTTGTGGCTCTCGTACATCCCGAGATTGAAGACAAGGAAGACATGAACTTCGACGACGACGATGTAAAGGGAATAATGGATGAAAATCTGAAAGTGCTCAATGCTCAGCTGCCACCCTTCTGCAAGATTGCTGCTATCGAGATACAAAAGCAGGAGTTTGAGAAGACGGCTAAGAAGAGCATCAAGAGATATCTTTACAAATAAAAGAAACACCTCACATCTAAAACAAACAAAAAAGAATGGAAATACCGAGTTTTAATTCGCTTATAGAAAAGAGCATCATTGACAACTGGGACAAGGATGCTCTTACCGACTTTAAGGGAGCGACACTGCAATATCACGATGTGGCACGCAAGATAGAGAAGCTTCACATTATGTTTGAAAGCAGCGGTGTTGTGAAGGGCGACAAGATTGCATTGTGCGGACGAAACAGTGCAAGTTGGGCTGTAGCTTTCCTCGCCACTCTAACCTACGGTGCTGTGGCTGTGCCTATTCTGCACGAGTTTACTGCCGACCAAATACACAACATCGTGAACCACAGCGAGGCTAAGCTGCTGTTTGTGGGCGACTATGTGGCTACTATCATCGACCAGACAAAGATGCCTAATCTCGAAGGCATCATCTACATACCCGACTACTCGCTCGTGATATCACGCACGGACAAGCTGACATACGCACGCGAGCACCTCAACGAGATGTTCGGCAAGAAGTATCCTAAGTATTTCCGCAAAGAACATGTACACTATCACCGCGAAGAAAGCTCGGAAGAACTGGCGCTTATCAACTACACAAGCGGCACAACGGGCTTCTCTAAGGGTGTAATGATACCCTACCGCGCATTGTGGAGCAACTACGACTTTGCCATGGCTGTTATCGGCAAGAAGATTAAGAAGGGCGACAACGTCATCAGCATACTGCCTATGGCACACATGTACGGCATGGCATTCGAGTTCCTCTTTGAGTTCCTAATTGGTTGCCACGTCTTCTACCTCACACGTGTGCCGTCGCCGGCAATCATCGCTGCTGCCTTTGCAGAGGTTAAGCCAGCCATCATCATTGCCGTACCGCTCGTTATCGAGAAGATTATACGCAAGAAGGTGTTCCCGAAGATACAGAACAACCGTATGCGCCTGCTCCTTAACATGCCTATCGTAAGCAAGAAGGTAAACGAGAAGATACGCCAGCAGGTGACCAACGCCTTCGGCGGCAACTTCTACGAGATTATCGTTGGCGGCGCTGCCTTCAACCAGGAGGTTGAGCAGTTCTTGAAGCGCATAGAGTTCCCATATACCGTTGGCTATGGTGCCACAGAGTGTGCGCCTATCATCTGCTATGCCGACTATCAGGAGTTTGTACCTGGTTCGTGCGGAAAGCCGGTTGTACACATGGAGGTTAAGATCGACTCGCCAGACCCAGAGAATGTTCCGGGCGAGATTCTTGCACGTGGCTTGAACGTTATGCTCGGCTACTTCAAGAACGAGGAGGCTACCGCTCAGGCTCTCGACGAGGAGGGTTGGTACCACACCGGCGACCTCGGACTGATGGATGCCGACGGCAACGTCTTTATCAAGGGACGCTCAAAGAATATGCTGCTCGGCGCTTCGGGTCAGAACATCTACCCTGAGGAGATTGAGGATAAGCTCAACTCATTGGCTATGGTGAACGAGAGTGTCGTTGTACAGCGTGGCGAGAAGCTCGTAGGTCTGGTTCATCCCGACTACGACGAGGCTGCCACAATGCGCCTCAACGATGCCGACTTGGAGAACATCATGGAGCAGAACCGCCAAGAGCTCAACGCTACACAGCCTCCCTACTGCCGTCTGTCGGCAATAGAAATTGTGCGCGAAGAATTTGAGAAGACTCCAAAGAAGAGCATCAAGAGATACTTGTACAAATAAGTAATCTTGTATAAGGATAAACAAAAAGTTGCAATCTCATTATTATATGAGGTTGCAACTTTTTTGTTGATATCATACACTTACTCGAACACCACGCTGCCGAAGAAGTCGGGGCGGTGGAAGTCGGGCTTCGGAATGTCTATCGGGAAGAGCGAGAGGAAGTGAGGATGCGGCAACATATCGCCACACTTGTACACATTGCCCTTGACACTCAAGCCGTCAAACGACTGCACATTGTGCGCAAAGAAAGCCGAAGCAGGGATAGCAAGGCAGAGCTGCCATGTACGCTCGCCCTCAATATTGGCAAAAGGAGCACGTCCCATAGATGTCCAACGGTCCACAGTGTCGAGCACCTCCATAGCAGCGCGCTTGCGGTCGGCACGTCCGGCACCAAAACCAATGAGCAATGTGCCTGCCGCATTGCACTCTATATTATAATAGGTGCCGTCGGCTACAGGCGAGAGGAACAGCTCGCAGCACGAGTCTTCCCACACATTGCCGTCGTCGTGCGGAGCAACGGCACGCACACACTCTTCTGTAACACGATAGTTTACAAGCAGCTGGTTGCCATTGTGTGCTGCACGCACCTCCATCTTAGGCTTGTAAGGAAACTCGGCAGCCCAACAATGGCTGTCAACCGGGACGAAGTCTACCTTAGCATCGTCCAACAAACGACAAATCTCAACCGCCCCTACCGAGGCAGCTGAGATTCGCTTTATGTTTAATGCGTTTTGCATATATTCTCGTTTATGAAGAATGGATTAGAGGTTGTTCTTCTCGATGTCCTTGAAGTAACGATATGTTCCGACCTTGAGTTCCTCAGTAGCAGCCTCGTCGGCTACGATGATACCGTGCTGGTGAAGCTGAAGAACAGAGATTGTCCACATCTGTGTAACCGGTCCCTCAACAGCAGCCTGCAGAGCGCGTGTCTTGTTGTGGCCATTACAAAGAATCATAACCTCGCGAGCAGCCATCACAGTGCCTACACCAACAGTGAGAGCGGTTGTAGGAACCTTCTTAACGTCGTTGTCGAAGAAACGAGAGTTGGCAACGATAGTGTCGGTTGTCAATGTCTTCTGGCGTGTACGTGATGTGAGTGAAGAACCTGGCTCGTTGAAAGCGATGTGTCCGTCAGGACCGATACCACCGATGAAAAGGTCGATACCACCAACTTCCTCAATCATCTTCTCGTAGTTAGCACACTCTGCCTCGAGGTCCTCAGCGTTGCCGTTAAGGATGTGGATGTTTTCCTTCGGGCAGTCAATGTGGTCGAAGAAGTTCTTAGCCATAAATGAGTGGTAGCTCTCTGGGTGCGACTCAGGCAGACCTACATACTCGTCCATGTTGAATGTGAGTACATTCTTGAACGATACACGACCCTCCTTGCAAGCCTCAGCCAATGCACGGTACATGCCGATAGGTGATGAGCCAGTAGGCAGACCAAGAACAAACTTATGGTCGGGAGTTGGGTTAAACTTGTTGATACGCTCAATTACATGCTCAGCTGCCCACTTTGAGAGCTGGTCATAATCCTTTTCAATGATTAATCTCATAGTTATTATGTTTTAAAAAAGTTTGCTATTAAATTAGAACTGCCTAAGGTTATTCCTAAATAAGTATATATTACATCTCATACGTAGTTTGTATATATGTTGTAGTATATATTATTAAGGAGTTAATCATAAATGTGCTCCGACATCTCGTCGGAACACATTTAGTTTGATTGTTGTAGTAGTTGTAACTAAATAAGCAGTCATGAGTTAGTTGAAAATCGGTTTCTTTTGTCGATTCACCGCGGTTAAGCGGTCATGCTTCGTTTGTTTTATCAATGCAAAGATACGCAATATATCTCTAACACCAAAGATAAATGATTAAAATCAAGTAACAATTTCACATTGTTTAATTTTTCTGTAATTCTCTAAAAATTATCATAATTTACACTTTTATACTGAATGGGTGTCTTTTCGTACAAAACACCCCCATTAGCAGCAATTTCACACCAATACCATCCATTATTACCAATCCACTTTGTTTAAATTCGTACAAATCGTTTAAACACTGAATATCTGTTATTTACATTATTAGATAGTCTGATTTTATCCACTTTTTAGCCCCTTTGGCTTTACATATTTGATATCTTATATTAATTTTGCAAGCAGTAACTAAAAACTCATAATACGAACATGAAACATTTTATTACATCTTGCATGTTTGTCATGTGTGCAATGACAACAAGCGCCCAACAAACACCAGCTTATCTCAACGAGTCGCTACCGATAGAACAACGCATCGACGACGCACTCGCGCGTATGACACTTCAGGAGAAGATACGTGTGCTACACGCCCAAAGCAAGTTCTCATCGGCTGGAGTTCCACGTCTCGGTTTTCCCGACCTATGGACCGACGACGGCCCTCATGGTGTTCGCCCCGATGTGTTGTGGGACGAATGGAAGCAAGCCGGACAGACCAACGACTCGTGTGTTGCCTTCCCTGCGCTTACATGTCTTGCTGCCACATGGAACCCCGATATGGCGCTTGTCTATGGCAAGAGCTTGGGCGAGGAGGCCCTGTATCGTGGAAAGGATATGATCCTTGGTCCTGGTGTCAACATCTACCGCACACCATTAGGCGGCCGCAACTTCGAGTATATGGGCGAAGACCCCTTCTTGGCATCAACACTGGTGGTGCCATACATCCAAGGTGTGCAGTCGATGGGTGTGTCGGCATGTGTAAAGCACTACTGCCTTAACAACAACGAGGAGTATCGCCATCAAGCGAACATTATCGTTAGCGACCGTGCCTTGCACGAGATATACCTCCCTGCCTTCAAGGCTGCCGTGCAACAAGGTAAGACCTGGGCAATAATGGGGGCTTACAACCTCTACAAGAACGAGCACAACTGCCACAACCAGTATACACTTAACAAGATACTTAAGGGCGACTGGCAGTTTGACGGAGTAGTGGTGAGCGACTGGGGAGGGTGCCACGACACCGACCAAGCCGTTAAGAACGGACTGGATCTTGAGTTTGGCTCATGGACCAACGGTCTATCACAAGGCACAAGCAACGCCTACGACAACTACTTTCTCGCCTCACCATATATCAAAGGTATACAAAGCGGCAAATACACAACAAAGGAACTGGACGAAAAGGTGCGCCGTGTGCTGCGTCTGTTCTACCGCACAACGATGAACCGACAGCGTCCTCACGGCTTCCTCTGTTCGGACGCACACTACGAGGCAGCCCGACAGATAGCCAATGAGGGTATCGTTCTGCTTCAAAACAAGCACAATGTGCTGCCCATCGACCTCAAGAAGGCAAAGCGTGTGCTTGTTGTTGGCGAGAATGCCATTAAGATGATGACCGTCGGCGGAGGCTCGTCGTCGCTCAAAGCACAACGAGAGATACTTCCTTTGGAAGGACTGCGAAAGAAGTTGGGCGGCAATATCGAGGTTGATTATGCCCGTGGTTACGTTGGCGATATAAGCGGCGAATGCGACGGAGTGACAACCGGACAGAACCTTAAGGACAACCGAACAGAAGACGAGCTTATTGCCGAAGCTGTTGCGAAGGCAAAGACAGCCGACTATGTGATACTTATTGGCGGTCTTAACAAGGCCGGCTACCAAGACTGCGAGGACCATGACCGCAAGCAATACGAGCTGCCATACGCCCAGAACCGCCTTATCGAGGCTCTTGCCAAGACCACAAAGAATCTTGTATACGTCAATGTCTCAGGCAATGCGGTAGCAATGCCGTGGAAGGACAAGGTTCCGGCTATTGTGCAGAGCTGGTTCATAGGCTCGGAGGCAGGCAATGCCATTGCCGACATACTTACCGGCGACGCCAACCCAAGCGGCAAGTTGCCCTTTACATGGTATGCCCGTCTAAACGACTGCGGTGCCCATGCCTTAGGCACCTACCCCGGCACATGGCGCAACACCGATGACAAGGCAGCCGGATTCGACAAGATTATAGACGAAGAGTACAAGGAAGGCATATACGTTGGATATCGTTGGACAGAGAAGAAGAATATCAAGCCGACGTTTGCCTTTGGTCACGGACTGAGCTACACTACGTTCAGCCTAAGCAATCTGCGATCTTCTGCCAAGGAAATGAGCCGCAACGGCAAGCTTACCTTCACCGTATCGGTTAAGAATACAGGCTCAAAGCGTGGCGCCGAGACTGTACAGCTGTATATTAAGGACATCAAGTCGACAGTAGACCGCCCCGTAAAAGAGCTCAAAGGCTTTAAGAAGGTATGGCTCGAACCTGGCGAACAAAAGGACGTCGAAATAACAATAGACCAGAGTGCCCTATCCTTCTACGACGAGACAGAAGGCTCGTGGAAGTCGGAGAACGGCGAGTTTGAGGCTCTTGTAGGCAATGCTTCGGACAATATAACACTCAAAAGCCGATTCACCCTAAAGTAAGAACAATGAAGAAAACCAATATAACGCGACGTTAAGAGCACCAAGCTGAGTATTGAATAAAGAATAAAAATAAAACACCCCAAACCCAACAACATGTCCATTTTTTTTGTAACTTTACATTCTCAAACCTAAAAGCGAATGAAATCTACAAAACAAAGCGACATTATACATTATTGCGCAAACCATATAGCAATGACAATTACATTGCTATGGTTTGCCGCAATATCTGTACAAGCAGCTCCCCACCCCACCCAAGACACTGTCGACTCACTGCTACACTGCATCGACACCGCCATCGGGCAAACCGACAAGTACGTACAGAAGAAAACAGACCGCATTGACTATCTACACACTAAACTGGACAAGGCAGAAACCCTGTCGGCCAAATACGAGCTCTCCTACCAACTATACACCGAGTATCTGCCTTTTGTCAACGACTCCGCCATATTCTATCTTGAGCAGTGTACCGACATTGCCCGCAAGCTTAACGCCCCCTCCAAGACTGGTGGCTGCCTGTCGCTTATGGCTCTATGCTGCTCCAACGCAGGCATTTACCTTGAATCGGTATCCATACTTAAAACCATCGACCCCTCCCAACTTAACGGCATCGACCTCGGACTATACTATTATGCCTATAGCCACGTGTCAAACGAGTTGGCTTATTACGGCAAGTTTGCCAATATGCGCAAGCAATATGCCGATGCCTCGACAAGATACTTCACATTAGCCCAACAGCATCTCCCATCCAACCACAAGTACAACTACATGTCGCAGGAGATAATGTTGCACAAGCACAACAACATCAAGCAATCGCTTTCCATCAACAACCAATGGCTACAACAAGTACAGCCAGGCAGCACCGAGTATGCCATAGTGGCTTACTACCGCTGTCTTGACTATAAGGCAATGGGCGATTCGATACAGATGATGTACTGGTTGGCAGAGTCGGTGCTGTCGGATGTCAAGAACGCCGTAATGGACCAAGGCTCTGTATGGGAAATGGCAAACCAGCTTATGAGCCGTGGCGACGTCGACCGTTCGTACCGATACATCTGCTTTACATCCGATTGTGCCGACCGCTTTGGCTCGCGTCAGCGTCTGTCGCACATCTCGCCTCTGCTGTCGCGCATAGCACAGGTGTACAAGGCAAAGGAGGAGAGGTCCAACCGCTCGCTGCGTTACACCATAACGGCTATCAGCATACTGTCGTTGTTGCTCCTTATAGCATTGGCATACGTACACCGCAAGCGCAACCAACTTGCCGTAACACGCGACCATCTCGCACAGTCGAATAACCAACTGCAAGGCACCAATGCCCAGCTATCATCCCTCAACAACCAGCTGTCGTCCCTCAACTCGCAGCTCACCACCCTCAACTCGCAGCTGTCGGAGGCCAATAGGGTAAAGGACGAGTATGTAGGCCGATTCCTCCGTCTATGCTCCATATACATCGACAGGCTTGAGGACATACGCAAGAAGGTGATAAAGCGTGTCAAAAACAAGCAGTATGCCGAGCTTGTAGAGCTTACACGCTCTGCCGAGTTTAGCAACAAGGAGTCGAACGAGCTGTACGCAAACTTCGACACAGCCTTCCTGCAGCTGTTCCCCACCTTTGTAGCCGACTTCAACGCTCTTCTTAAACCGGAGAGCCGGATAGCCCAATCCGACAACAACACGCTCAACACACCCATACGCATCTTTGCCCTTATACGTCTCGGCATATCCGACAGCAGCAAGATAGCAGAGTTTCTGCACTACAGCGTCAACACCATATACAACTACAGAGCCAACATAAAGAACGGAGCCATAGGCGACAGAGCCGAGTTTGAAGACAAGGTCAAGACCATTGGCATGCCCGAAAGCAATTTAAAATAAGCCATTTGTTATTGCTTTTCAAAAATTATATATACTTTTGCATTGCTCTTTTATAAATTAACAATACACTGTCAGGATAAAAACAACAACATTATGAACAACAGGAACAATGTAGGCGCAGACGGCTCTACCGAATTAATGGACAGCCGTCTACGCGAGCGCCGTATATATAAGGTCACACTTTATGGCGCCATAGCCAACGTATTATTGTGCGTAGCCAAACTGATTGCTGGTGTTATAGGCAGAAGTTCGGCAATGATAGCCGATGGTGTCCACTCGCTTAGCGACCTTATAACCGACATCGTCGTCATTGCCTTTGTGCGCATATCGAGCAAACCGCAAGACCGCGGACACGAATACGGCCACGGCAAGTACGAAACCCTTGCCACAACCATCATCGGACTGATGCTTCTCTTCGTCGGATTAGGCATCATGTGGAACAGCCTAACGCAGATATGGGCTTGCATACAGGGCGAGCACATCAAGTCGCCGGGTTGGATTGCCCTATGGGCAGCACTGCTGTCTATCGTTGTAAAGGAGTATCTCTTCCAATACACACGCCGTGCCGGACGCCAGCTCAACTCGCAGGCAGTCATCGCCAATGCCTGGCATCACCGCAGCGACGCCCTCTCTTCAATAGGAACCACCATCGGCATCGGCGGCGCCCTGTTGTTGGGCGAGCATTGGACGGTGCTCGACCCCATTGCAGCCTTTATCGTGAGCTTGCTCATAATACACGCATCCATAGAACAGCTGCGCCCCAGCCTTGGCGAGCTTGTAGAAAACTCGCTGCCCGAAGAGGTTGAGGACGAGATACGCCGCATCATCCTCTCCTGCCCCGGCGTTACCGACCCGCACAACCTGCGCACCCGAAAGATAGGCAACCGCAAGTCGGTAGACGTGCACGTGCGTATGGACGGCGACATAAGTCTTAACGAGGCACACGACAAGACCAAGGACATAGAGCACCACATAAAGAACGCTATAGGCCAGGACACATTCGTGATGATACACGTCGAGCCTATAAAACACCCTGAATGTCAATGAACACAGCTATCCTACACATTTAGTATATATAATATTGTGGATATGACGGAAATTGTATAATTTTGTAACCTAATTATTATTTCGCCATAAATAAAGATTAATGAAAGAATTTGTAATATCAGAAGTAAAGGCCGAGACAGCCGTTCTCGTTGGCCTTATAACCAAAGATCAGGACGAAGCCAAGACCAAGGAATATCTCGACGAATTGGAGTTTCTTGCCGATACTGCCGGTGCCGTAACCGTTAAGCGCTTTACACAGCGTGTGGGCGGACCGAGCCAGGTGACATACGTGGGCTCGGGCAAGCTTGAGGAGATACGCCAGTATATCGAGGACGAGGAAGACGCCGAGCGCCCTGTGGGTATGGTTATCTTCGACGACGAGCTTACAGCCAAGCAGATACGCAACATAGAGAAGGAACTTGGCGTGAAGATTCTCGACCGCACTTCGCTTATTCTCGACATATTCGCCATGCGCGCACAAACTGCCGCAGCCAAGACGCAGGTAGAGTTGGCGCAGTATCGCTATATGCTGCCGCGTCTGCAACGCCTTTGGACGCACCTCGAGCGCCAGGGTGGCGGCTCGGGTAGCGGCGGCGGAAAAGGCAGTGTGGGTCTGCGCGGACCTGGTGAGACCCAGCTCGAGATGGACCGCCGTATCATCCTCAACCGCATAACCCTCCTCAAGCAACGCCTTGTAGAGATAGACAAGCAGAAGACCACACAGCGCAAGAACCGCGGACGCCTTATACGTGTGGCTCTTGTGGGCTACACCAACGTGGGCAAGTCGACCATCATGAACCTCCTCTCTAAGAGCGAGGTGTTTGCCGAGAACAAGCTCTTTGCCACTCTCGACACCACCGTGCGCAAGGTTGTGGTAGAGAATCTGCCCTTCCTCCTTGCCGACACCGTAGGCTTCATACGCAAGTTGCCTACCGACCTTGTCGACTCCTTCAAGTCGACACTCGACGAGGTGCGCGAGGCCGACCTCCTGCTGCACGTCGTAGACATCTCGCACCCCGACTTCGAGGAGCAAATCAACGTCGTTGAGAACACCCTGAAGGACCTCGGTTGCGCCGACAAGCCGTCGATGATTGTCTTCAACAAGATAGACAACTATACCTGGACAGAGAAGGAGGAAGACGACCTTACGCCTATGACCAAGGAGAACATCACCCTTGACGAGCTTAAGCACACATGGATGGCACGTCTGCACGAAGACTGCCTCTTTATATCGGCAAAGGAAAAGCAGAACATCGACGAGTTCCGCGACACCATATACAAGAAGGTGCGCGAGCTGCACGTACAGAAATACCCATATAACGACTTCCTATACGAAGTGGTAGACGAGTAAAAACTATATAAAAACACATTCTTATGGTATACAGGAACTTGACAGACAGCGAGATCTCTGCCCTGCAGAACAACAACTGCTGGGCTGAAGATTGGCAGCGCATTGAGGTTGCAGACGGATTTAAGCCCAACTATTTCCACCGTGTTATGTTCTACGGCGACATCAGGCTTGGAGCCGTGGAGAAGACAGTGGAGGTGAGCAAGGGATTCTTCAAGCACTCGGGCATCGCCAACGCCACGCTGCGCAACGTCAGCATAGGCGACAACTGTCTAATAGAGAACATCTCGGGCTTTATCAACAACTACGCCATCGGCTCCGACTGCGTCATTACCAACGTATGCACAATGGAGACCACAGAGGGCGCAACCTACGGAGAGGGCAACCTTATATCGGTGCTCAACGAGGTGGGCGACGGCAACCTCATCATGTTCCACGGACTGACAAGCCAGACTGCATCGTTCATGGTTAAGCACTTCCAGAACCGACCGCTTAAGGATGCCATCCGACGCCTTATACGAGAGGAGATAGAACGCACATCGCCTGAGACTGCCACCGTTGGCAACAACGTCAAGATTGTCAATACCAAGGAGATAACCAATACCATAATATACGACGACTGCGAGATATCGGGAGCGGCACGCCTTAGCGACTGCACCATCATGAGCAACCCCAATGCCAATGTGTACATCGGCACGGGCGTCATCTGCGAGAACTCCATCATCAGCGACGGCACATCCATTATCAACAGCGTCAAGATGCAGGATTGCTTTGTGGGCGAGACATGCAAGATAAGCAACGGATTCACAGCTTCCAACAGCGTGTTCTTTGCCAACTCGTACATGTCTAACGGCGAGGCTTGCGCTGCCTTCTGCGGTCCGTTCACAGCATCCCACCACAAGAGTTCGCTGCTTATCGGCGGCGAGTTCTCGTTCTACAACGCCGGCTCAGCCACCAACTTCTCCAACCACGCCTACAAGATGGGCCCCATGCACTACGGCACCCTTGAGCGTGGAGCCAAGACAGCAAGTGGCGCCTACATCCTTATGCCTGCCCATATAGGCGCCTTCTCGGTGTGCTTCGGTAAGCTGATGTACCACCCCGACACTCGCTCACTGCCCTTCTCTTACCTCATTGCCTACAACGACACCATGTATCTCGTGCCGGGACGCAACCTAACAACCGTTGGTCTATACCGCGACATACGCAAGTGGCCCAAACGCGATATGCGACCAGCTGGTGCCAAGAAGAGCATCGTAAACTTCGACTGGCTCTCGCCCTTCACCGTGGGCGAGATACTGCGAGGCAAGAAGATTCTTGAAGACCTGCGCGAAGCTTCAGGCGAGGATGTGTCGACATACAACTATCACGAGTACGTCATCAAGAACTCGTCGCTGCGCAAGGGCATCAAGTACTACGACATAGCCCTGCGCATCTATATGGGAGCCGTGCTCAAGCGCCACGCACCCGTCGAGCCAACAACAGAGGTTGGCACCGGCAGGTGGACCGACCTCTCGGGTCTGCTTATGCCCGAGTCGGAGGAGCAGCGCATTATAGACGACATACTATCCGGCGAAATAGAGACAACGCAGCAGCTAACCGAGCGCTTTGAGGAAATAAACAGCAACTACTCGGAGTATCGCTGGTCTTGGTCGTACCGCATGATTCTCGACTACTACGGCTTCGATGCCCTTACCGACGAGAATGTGGAGCGTGTAAAGCAAGACTACATCACAGCTCGCCGTGCATGGATAGCCGAAATAAAGAAGGACGCCACCAAGGAGTATCGCCTGGGCGATGTAGACGAGGAGGTATTTACAAGCTTCATCGGACAGCTCGACAAGGAGGTAGACTTCGAGAACCAAAAGCTATATATGTAGTGAGGCACCTCCAAGGGCACCATCTCTAACAAAAATCAAACAAAACAACAGAATAATGAAGTTCAAATCGTTAATCATTGCAGCCGTCCTTACATTAGGATTTGGCGCTCACGCCTCGGCATACAGCTACGAGACAGTGAAGGGCGACCCGATGCAGACACGCATCTACACTATGCCCAACGGATTGAAAGTGTACCTCTCGGTAAACAAGGAGAAGCCACGCATCCAGACCTACATAGCCGTGCGCACCGGCTCACGCAACGACCCAGCCGAAACTACGGGTCTTGCCCACTATCTTGAGCACCTTATGTTTAAGGGTACACGCAGCTTCGGAACCTCCGACTATGCCAAGGAGCAGCCATATCTCGACGACATAGAGCGCCGCTACGAGCACTACCGCACCGTAACCGACCCTGCCGTGCGCCGCCAGTTGTACCACGAAATCGACTCGGTGTCGCAGATAGCAGCACGCTACTTCATCCCCAACGAGTACGACAAGCTTATGTCGTCCATCGGAGCCAACGGCACCAACGCCTACACCAGCAACGACGTTACGTGCTATGTGGAGAACATACCGTCCAACGAGCTTGAAAACTGGGCACGCATACAGGGCGACCGCTTCCAGAATATGGTTATACGCGGATTCCATACCGAGCTTGAGGCTGTGTACGAAGAGTTCAACATCTCGCTCACCAGCGACTCACGCAAGGAGTTGGCAGCCATCGGCAAGATGCTCTTCCCTACCCACCCCTATGGCACACAGACAACTATAGGTACCCAGGACCACCTGAAGAACCCCTCTATCACAAACATCAAGAACTACTTTAAGCACTACTACGTGCCTAACAACGTAGCCATCTGTATGGCTGGCGACTTCGACCCCGACAAGGTTATAGCCACCATCGACCGCTACTTTGGCTCGTGGAAGAAGAACGACAAGGTGGTTTATCCGCAGTTCCCGGTGCAGAAGGACCTCACAGCACCCGTAAGCACTACCGTCATTGGCAAGGAGGCTGCCAACATAATGATGGCTTGGAAGATGGACGGCGCAGCCGAACTGCAGAGCGACACACTCGCCGTTATCTCTTCTATCCTTAACAACGGCAAGGCCGGACTGCTCGACATCAACATCAACCAGCCTATGCGCTGCCAGGGTGTACTGGCTTTCAACTACGACATGCGCGACTACTCGCAGTTCATCATCTACGGTATGCCCAACGAGGGGCAGACACTCGACGAGGTAAAGAGCCTTATACTTGCCGAGATAGAGAAGCTCAAGCGTGGCGAGTTCAGCGACAAGCTGCTGCCTGCAATCGTCAACAACATGAAGCTCGACTATCTGCACTCGCTCGACAAGAACGAGAGCCGTGCCAACGTCTTTGTCAACTCGTTCATCAACGGACGCGACTGGAAGACAGAAGTGCAGAAGTACGACCGCATTGCGGGTATGACCAAGCAGCAGATTGTAGACTTTGCCCGCCGCCACTTTACCGACGGCTATGCCATCGTGTACAAGCAGCAGGGCGAGGACGCATCGCAGAAGAAGATAGACAAGCCTGCCATTACAGCCATCCCTACCAACCGCGATATGCAGAGCGCATTTGTAAAGCAGATTAAGGAGTCGAAGACGGAGCCTATACAGCCTCGCTTCCTCGACTACAACAACGACTTTGCACAGCTCAAGACCAAGCGCGGCCTGCCTGTATACTACATACAGAACAAGCAGAACCAGCTGTTCGACCTCAACTACTACTTCGAGTTTGGCGAGGAGTCGAACAAGTGGTTGCCGTTTGCCAAGAGTTACTTCGACTACCTCGGCACCAACAAGCTTTCTGCCCAGGAGGTTCAGGAGCGCTTCTACGGCCTTGCCTGCAACTACAGCATCAATGTTGGCACCAACTCGCTGCGCATAAACCTTAATGGCTTGGGCGAGAATATGACCGAGGCCATGAAGCTTATGGAGCAGGTTATAAACAATGCTAAGGTTGATAACGAAGCATATAAGAAGTATGCCGAGCAGGAACTTAAGTCGCGCCGCGACAACAAGCTCAGCCAGAAGTCTAACTTCCGCGCCCTTCAGGCTTACGGACAGTATGGCGCCTACAACCCTGTGCGCAACATGCCCGACAGCGCCGAGCTTGTATCTGCCAACCCGCAGATGCTCATCGACATGGTGGCCGACCTCAAGAACTACAAGCACAGCGTGTTGTATTATGGTCCGCTTGCCGAGAAGCAGCTCCTCGCCACTATCGACAAGAACCACGCCACAGCCAAGAAGCTTAAGGACGTGCCTGCCGGAAAGGCTTACACCAAGCAGCTTACGCCACAGAACGAGATATGGATAGCACCATACGATGCCAAGAACATCTACATGATTCAGTATCACAACGAGAACCAGAAGTGGAATCCTGAGGACGAGGCTAAGATTCAGGTGTTCAACGAGTACTTTGGTGGTGGCATGAACGGAGTGGTGTTCCAGGAGCTTCGCGAGAGCCGCGGTTTGGCATACAGCGCCTTTGCCGACTTCTCTACACCTGTGCGCAAGGCCGACTCTAACTATGCCTACACCTACATCATCTCGCAGAACGACAAGATGATGGACTGCATCAAGGTGTTCAGCAATATTCTCGACACTCTGCCACAGTCGGCTGCAGCCTTCGAGCTTGCCAAGCAAGCCACAATGAAGCGCATTGCCTCGCAGCGCATCACCAAGACCGGCATCATCTACTCGTACCTCTCTGCCAAGCAGCGTGGCATCGACTACGACATTCGCCGTAAGGTGTACGCCGACCTGCCGTCGCTAAAGCTTGAGGATATCGTCAAGTTTGAGCACGACAATATGGCTAAGAAGCCGTGGCGCTACCTCATCCTCGGCGACGAGAAGAACCTCGACATCAAGTCGCTCGAAAAGATAGCTCCTATCAAGCGAGTATCTACAGAGGAAATATTTGGATACTAACAAGCAAGTAGTGCATATAATAATTATGCCTTTCATCGTCCCCTTCACTTTATAAGGTCGAGTGAGGGGGACGATTTTATTATACACAATACTGAAATACAATATTTTCACAAGGAATACTTGTACAATTCAAGTTTTTACTATATATTTGCAACATAGATCATACATACTATGCGAATTATATCTCACCGAAAACTCCGAGACTTCTATGAGTCAAAAGGGAGAGAAGACTCCAAAATAGCTTTAGAAAGATGGTATCAAATAGCAGAGGAAGCCGAATGGAAAAACTTTTCAGACATAAGGGTAGATTTTCCTAATGCTGATTATGTTGGCAACCAACACTATGTATTCAACATCAAAGGCAATAACTACCGACTAATAGTCGTCATCAAATTTACAATTAGCCGTATATTTATTCGCTTTGTTGGCACTCATAAAGAATACGACAAGATTGACTGTTCAAATATATAAAACAATAGAGTATGGATAATATAACAAAAGAACAATACGAGTTCGCACTAAACCGAATAGAAGAACTCCTGCCGTTGGTTACGGACGAAACTCCTACCAACGACAAATATGCTATTGAACTAACTTTAATGTCAGACATAGTTGAAGCATACGAAAAGAAATACTACCCTATCGGCAAACCTTCAGTAGCAGAACTAATTGAAGATTCGCTTGAAGAAAAGAAGATGTCGCAAAAACAATTAGCAACAGAAATAGGTATAAGTCCTTCACGTATTAACGACTACATTAGTGGACGAGCAGAACCAACACTCAAAATTGCCCGTCTTCTATGTCGAGCACTTAATATTACACCTGCTGCAATGATGCAGTTCTAATAATCCTATATCTCCAACAACATTTTGTTTTTAAGTGACAATCTGCCATTTTAAAGGTAAATACAGTATAACTCATTGAGTATCAGCAGCATTATAGGCTGACACATTGCTTTTAATAAAGGGCAATGTGCCAGCCTATATAACAGACTCTCCTTCATCAATCTCCAAATCGACCACATAGTAGACACAACAAACTTGAATAACACACCTTGATTGCGGAGACCGTACCTCCTACAGTATCTTAACCTCGCTTGCTCGGCGAGCAGGAGCTCGCCGTTCCATAAGAGGGCTAAACGCAAGCTGCGAGTGTTGATTACAGAGTAGCGGTAACAACATTACAAGATAGCGATAACGTCATTAGAAGATAGAGATAACAACATTACAGAGCCTCGTCTGCCAACCTGGTAAGCCTCTGCCCGCAACCCTATAAAGAAGGCTGGCAGATAGCCATGCCCTATTGGCAAATAGGCTGGCACATTGGCACCTTTCGCCAGCAATCTAACAGCCACTTTAAACACTGATTATCAACGTATTACGCCACAAAGACGGATAAAATGGCAGATTGTCACTTAAAAACAAAAACTTTATTAAACAATAATAAAGTGAACAATTATTTTGCATTGTCTTCAATGTTTAGTAACTTTGTGGCAAAGAAACATATATCATTTCTAAACAAAATAACATTATGGCATCTACACCAGATTTCAAGTATGCTCCTATGTTCCAGTTGGGCAAGGACACTACTGAGTATCGTCTGCTTAGCAAAGAAGGCGTAAGCACCGGTGAGTTTGAAGGCAAGACAATTCTGAAGGTTTCAAAGGAAGCCCTCACATTGCTCGCACAGCAGGCTTTCCACGACGTTGAGTTTATGCTCCGCCGTGAGCACAACCTGCAGGTGGCTAAGATATTGTCTGACCCTGAGGCTTCAGAGAACGACAAGTACGTGGCACTGCAGTTCCTCCGCAATGCCGAGACAGCATGCAAGGGCATCCTGCCTTTCTGCCAGGACACCGGCACAGCCATCATCCACGGCGAGAAGGGACAGCGCGTTTGGACCGACTTCGAGGATGAGGAAGCTCTCTCTCGTGGCGTATACAACACATTCACCGAGGACAACCTGCGCTACTCGCAGAACGCTCCGCTCAACATGTACGACGAGGTAAACACACGCTGCAACCTCCCTGCACAGATTGACATCGAGGCTGTTGAGGGCGACGAGTATCGCTTCGTAATGGTGGCTAAGGGTGGCGGCTCTGCCAACAAGACATACTTCTACCCGATGACAAAGGCTACTATACAGAACGAGGGCACACTGCTGCCGTTCCTCGTAGAGAAGATGAAGAGCCTCGGTACAGCGGCTTGTCCTCCGTACCACATCGCCTTCGTTATCGGCGGTACATCGGCTGAGAAGAACCTCCTTACCGTGAAGCTCGCTTCTATCAAGTATTACGACGCTCTGCCTACTACTGGCGACGAGACAGGCCGTGCCTTCCGCGACATCGACCTTGAGGAGAAGCTCTTGAAGGAGGCTCACAAGATTGGCTTGGGAGCACAGTTTGGCGGCAAATACCTTGCTCACGACATCCGCGTAATTCGCTTGCCACGCCACGGCGCAAGCTGCCCAATCGGTATGGGTGTTAGCTGCTCTGCCGACCGCAACATCAAGGCAAAGATTACTAAGGACGGTATCTTCCTTGAGAAGATGGACTCTAATCCTTCTGAGCTTATCCCAGAGGAGCTTCGTCGTCCGGGCGAGGGCACTAAGGGCATCGAGGTTGACCTCGACAAGGGCATCGACGCTGTACGTGCAGAGCTGTCTAAGTATCCTGTAAGCACACGCGTAAACCTTAAGGGTACTATCATCGTAGCTCGCGACATTGCTCACGCCAAGCTCAAGGCTCGTCTTGACGCTGGCGAGGAAATGCCTGCCTACTTCAAGAATCATCCTATCCTCTATGCTGGACCTGCCAAGACTCCGGAGGGTTATCCTTGCGGCTCTATGGGTCCGACAACCGCCAACCGTATGGACCCGTACGTAGACGAGTTCCAGGACCATGGCGCTTCGCTTGTGATGATTGCCAAGGGCAACCGCTCGCAGGTTGTAACAGACGCCTGCAAGAAGCACGGCGGCTTCTATCTCGGCACTATCGGTGGTGTGGCTGCGGTATTGTCGCAAAGCTCTATCAAGAGCATCGAGTGCGTAGAGTATCCTGAACTGGGTATGGAGGCTATCTGGAAGATCACTGTTGAAGACTTCCCTGCATTCATCCTCGTTGATGACAAGGGCAACGACTTCTTCCAGCAGCTTAAGCCATGGTGCCCTAACTGCAAGTAATTGAGTGCGAGGGTGTGTCAAAACACCCTCTCCTTTAATTTCTATAAAAAAACAAAACCCAAGGCTTTGCGCCTTGGGTTTCTTATTTTCTACGCTCTCGAGCGGAACGAATTTTCTATACTTGTAATCTCGCTTGAGAACTTCTGGTCTATCTTCATACGCTGCTCTACCTGATTGCAACTGTATATCACGGTAGAATGGTCGCGTCCGCCAACAAGGCGTCCGATGCGGCTTGCCGGCATCTTGGTGTACTTCTGTGCCAAATAGATTGACACCTGACGTGCCATAACAAAGTCCTTCTTGCGGCTACGGCTGTTGATGTTGGCTGGGGTGACGTTGTAGTGCTGGCAAACGCTCTCTATAATCTCGTCCACGGTGAGCGGACTCTCGTCTACCTTAACCGATCGCTTGATGACACGCTGTGCCAACTGCATATCTATATTGCAGTTGTACACCACGCTGTAAGCCATAAGCGAATTGACAACACCCTGCAAATCGCGTACCGAGCCATTGGCTGTAGACGCCACAAACTGCACCACGTCCTCCGGGATGTTCAGTCCGTCGTGCTTGATCTTGCTCTCAAGGATGTCCACACAGAGCTGCACGTTAGGCTTCTCAAGCTCGGCAATAAGACCGCAAGAGAAACGTGTGATAAGACGCTCGTTCATACCCTTAAGCTCTACTGGCGGGCGGTCGCTGGCGAGAATAATGCGCTTGCCGTTGCGGAAGAGGTGGTTGAAGATGTGGAAGAAGGTGTTCTGTGTGCCCTTCTTGTCTTCCCACTCCTGTATATCGTCGACGATGAGCACATCAATGGTCTGGTAGAAGTTGATGAAGTCGTTGATGGTGTTGCGCAGCACGGCGTTGGTGTACTGCACCTCAAACAGGCGTGCGCTGATATAGAGCACTCGCTTCTCCGGATAGAGGCGCTTGGCCTCAACACCGATGGCGTTGATGAGGTGGGTCTTGCCACATCCTGAGGGTCCAAACACAAAGAAAGGGTTGAACTGCATGTTCTGCGGATGCTCGGCAATGGTCTGACCTATGGCTCTTGGCAGCTTGTTGGAGTTGCCCTCTATATAATTCTTAAAGGTGAGGCTCGGATTGAGCTGTGGATCTATGGTTTGCTGTGGAGCGCTATCGAGCAATGAAGGCGACTCGTTGACGTGCTCGCGCTGGCGCGGACGCAACGACTCGTCGGTAGGCTCGTCGCCCTCAACCACCTGTGTCTTCTTGTTCTCGCTATCTGTAACGATGCGGTACGACAGGTTTACACCCATGCCAAAGGTGCGTGTGAGCACCTTGCGCAACAAGTCGACATAGTTCTCCTCAAGATACTCGTACACGAAGGGGCTCGGTACGCGTAGCAATACCGTCTTCGACTCCTCGTTGAAGGACTCGAAAACGGTTCTCTTGAACCATGCGTTGTATTGTTGCTCGGATATGTTCTCGCGTATGAGCGCAAGACATTTGTCCCAAAGCTTATCAGGACTTAAATTCATTGGCTATTGGTGTATTACTTTATTTTACTTCTAACTATTAATTGATGAAATCCGACTGCAAAATTAGTAAATATTTTTGAGGTGAGCAAATTGTTGAATTTCTAACTTAACCGTTCTTGATATGTAACAGGCTTATTTCCCGACAGTTAGCTTTTTTTATGATTTCGTGAAACAACAACACCTCCTATCCTGTGTAAATGACTGAAAAACAAGACTGTTAAAAGACAAGGGCAAAGTGAGGAGGATTTTTGGTTGTTTTGTTACCTGTAACGTATCAGAAACAGGTGTTAAGACAGGGAAAACGGCTTCAACCCGTTGTTGAAGCCGTGAAACAATGCAATATCGTTATTTATACTAATTCTAATATAGTCTACTTGTCTTTCTTTCCGAAGATAGAGAAGTGTACATAACGCTTAGGGTGCTCTCTGAGGTTTACGAGCAGCGTGTCGGCACTACGCATTGTGGTGTTGAGGTTGTTGTAGAGCGAGGCGTCGTTCATAAGCAGCCCCAGTGTGTTGTCCTTGCTGTTGAGCTTGGCTGTAAGCTGCTGGACGTTGGCAATGGTCTGGTCTACCTGCTGCTTGGTAGACTGGAGGTCGAGCGCGGCAAGGTTGCCTGTAAGCTTGTCGGTGTTGTCGAGCACGCTGTTGGCCTTTGCCATCATTGTAGGCACGTTGCGGTTGATCTGCTTCATGAGGGTGTTTAGCTCGGCAGACGATGTTGTAAGGTTGTCGGTGATGGTCTGCACGTTGTGCAACGACTGTGCCAGGGCTGGGTCGGCAAGCAACGTGTTGACGCTTGTGAGGATGCTGTCGAGCTTGGGCAGCATCTTTTCTATAGTAGGAACCATTGCCGCTACCTTGCCAAAGGCACCACCATTAACATCGCCTGCGATAGTTCCGCCTGGCATTACACGCTCGCGTGGGTTGTTGGCAAGCAGGATGTTGACCTTTATATTGCCCATAACGTCGCTCACAATCTCGGCTGTCGAGCCTACTGGTATGCGCATATCCTTGTCGATAGCCACAACCACACGTGTGGGATGCTCGCCCGAATAATCGTATATCACATCCTTAACGGTGCCAATCTGATAGCCGTCGGCATATATCGGACTTGACGATGACAGACCGCTGATGTCCTTAAACTCGATGAAGTAGTCGCTGGTCGATGCAAAGATGTTGAGACCTTTCAGAAAGTTCATACCGAAAAACAACAGTACTGCGCCGACGAGTGCGACGAGTGCAATCTTCACTTCCTTAGTAAACGCTTTCATATCAATATGTGTGTTTTATTTGTTTCTGTTTTGTTTAAATTCACGTATACCCTGGTTTACGTCCATCTTCTCGCCATTCTTGAAGGCTATGATGAAGGCTCCAGGGAACTTGTCGAGTATCTCCTTGCGCAGGCGGTATATCTCGTTGTAGTTGTTGGATGCACCGTAGGTGTACTTCTGCATACCAGCCTCCTCGTAACTATCGCATCCTTCAAGCCCCTTGAAGTTCTGGTCGCTTGGCTTAAGACGTCGCTGCGATACCAATATCTGCACCTTAAACACGGGGCGAGCATTGTCTACCTTGCCAGTAGGTGCCTTGGGGGGTTGTTGCTTGGCGGCTGCCTGTTGTGGGCTGTTGTCAGTGCTGCGTGTTTCGGCAGGAGCATCAGCGGCTTGGTTGTTGCCTGTATCGGCAGCCTTGTCAATGCGGTTGTCGGCTTGCGGCTCGGGCGCGGGGTCGGATATAGGCTTATATGGAATGGTCATACCCGTATCGTACTTGTTCTTGTACTGCACGAAGGCGTTGTACAGTCCGCGTACTATGTTGTCCACCTGGTCCTTGCTGTTGAGCAAGCGCTCCTCGCTTGGGGTGGATATGTAGCCAAGCTCTATAAGACAGGCAGGCATGGACGTTAGTCGAAGCACGGCAAGATTCTGCTGATGCACACCCTTGTTGGGGCGGTTGGCGGCTCGGCACACCTGCGTCTGTATCATCTTGGCAAACTCGATGGAGCGTGTAAGGTTCTTGTCTTGTATAAACTCGAACATAATGTTGCTCTCGGGCGAGTTTGGGTCGAATCCAACGTAGTGTTGCTTATAGTCCTTCTCAAGCAGAATTACCGAGTTCTCGCGCTTTGCCACCTCCAGGTTGGTTTCCTTGGCGTGCGACGTTCCGTCGCCGAGGGTGTAGGTTTCGAAGCCTCGCATCGTGTGGTTGCCCCTTAACGCATTGGTATGCACGGAGATAAAGAGGTCGGCCTTGCGGCGGTTGGCTATCTCGGCACGCTCGTACAGGGGCACAAACACGTCGGTACGGCGTGTGTATACCACACTGACGTCGGGGCAGTTGCGCTCGACATATCTGCCGAAAGCCAATGCCACGTTGAGGTTTATCGTCTTCTCCACCGATATGCTGCCGGGTGCTCCAGTATCCTTTCCACCATGTCCGGCGTCAATACAGAGCGTGAATTTCCTGTTTGCAGCCGCCATGACGGACGCAAAGGATATAATGAAAAGAAATGCTACCAGTACTTTCTTTAACATAGATGAGATGTGCTTCGTTTTTGTTTGCGTGCAAAGTTAGCTAATTAATTGATAAAACTGCAAACATTCAATTAGTTTTTTCGCGTGTCACGTGTATTTCGACACCTGCCCCACGACAGTCGGCACCCATTGGCGGATTAAGCTTTGTTATGCGCAGCTCTATAGACGAGATGTCGGCATACTGCTCCATAAGCCTGTTGGCAATGCGTCCAGAGACGTGCTCGATGAGTTTGGAGGGTATAGCCATCTCCTGTTTTACGATGTTGTACACCTCGGCATAGTTGAGGGTGTCGGCTACATCATCCGTAAGCATGGCGCGGCTTATGTCGTAGCCAATACGTATATTGATAGAATAGTCGTTGCCTGTGGCTTGCTCTTGTGGCAATACGCCGTGGCGGGCATGGAGACGTATGTCGTCGATATGGACGAACGAGAGAATTGATGTGTTCATTGTTGCTTAATATTTAAACCGATACAAAATTACAAAAAATAAATGCCCTGTCTTCTATTTTATTGTTACTTTTGCACTAACAAAGCAAGATATGAAAAATATACCTTATTATATATATACTCTCCTTGCCATTGTATGCCTTGCATTGCCTGTAAAAGCAGCCGAACAGGAGCACGTACAATCGGCTGAAGCCGACTCGACAGCTACCGGACATTATGTACACCAAATAGCGGTGGACTTGATGCCTGGGCTTATTCTGCATACCAACGACTTTCTGCGTGGCAGCAATCCTGAGGTGCGCACGATGAACCACAATACGGGGTTCAGGCTTAAGTATGCCTTCTCGGCACCCGAACAGAGCGAGGAGGCACGCATCTTTAGAGACGCCTACCAAGGCATTGGCATTGGCTACAACGACTTCAACCCGCAACTGGGCAATCCTCTGAGCGTCTTTCTGCTACAGGGGGCACGCATAGCAAGCCTGTCCAACCGCCTGTCGATCAACTATGAGTGGAATCTCGGACTGGCTTTTGGTTGGCATCCTTACAACGAGGAGACCAATCCGGACAACAAGGTCATAGGTTCAAGGGTTACGGCATACATCGGGCTCGACTTCTATCTACGCTGGATTATGTCGAAATACGTCGACCTGAACCTTGGCGTGGGCGTGGCACACTACTCTAACGGCAACACGCAATATCCTAACCTCGGACTGAACACTGCCTTTCTTAACCTCGGGGCGTCCTGTTATATAGGCCGCAAGGCTAACCATCTGCTACACAGGCACGAGGTTGCTCCGCCCATTAGCCACGACATCAGCTACGACCTCATTGTGTACGGGGCATGGCGCCAACGCGGCGGATACGAGAATGGATATCCCTTTCTGCTTAATGGAAAGACGGCGGTTGTGGGCTTCAACTTCAACCCGATGTACAGGCTTAACCATTGGCTTAAACTCGGAGCGTCGCTCGACGGCACATACGACCGCACTGCTAACATCTACTACGATGTCGACTATATCGACCCCGACTATAACGACCAATACCGCAGACCGTCAACAGCCAAGCAGATGACGCTCGGTATGTCGGCTCGTGCCGAATTTACAATGCCCTACTTTGCCATAAACTTCGGTATTGGCAAGAACTTTCTCAACACGGAGGGCGAGTTTGGAGGTATGTACGAGGTCTTAGCATTGAAGATTAACATCACACGACGCAGCTTGCTGCACATTGGCTACTCGCTCAACAACTTCCATACACCCAAACACCTTATGCTTGGTGTGGGTTGGCGATTCGGCAAAATATCAACCAATAACCCGAAAAGATGAACAATTACACTACAAGAAAGACCAGCTCAGTGGGAGACATGACTGTAGGCTCGCCATTACGACAGATAACCAAGTTTGCCATGCCCCTGATATTAGGCTACATCCTCCAGCAGATGTACCTCGTTATCGACGCTGCCATTGTTGGCAGATGGATTGGCGTGGAGGCACTGGCAGCAGTGGGAGCATCGTCTTCTATAATGTTTCTTGTCATGGGTTTCTGCAACGGAGCCTGCGCCGGATTCGCCATACCAGTGGCACAATCGTTCGGAGCGAAGGACTATAGCAAGATGCGGATATACGTAGCCAATGCCGTGAGGGTGTCGGCAGTAATGGCAACGGTAGTAACGGTACTGTCGCTGATGCTCTGCCACCGTATATTGCAGTTGGTCAATACGCCTGACGACATCTTTCACGATGCCTACATATTCCTTATGTTGCAGTTTGCCGCCATACCTATGACGTTCGGCTTCAACCTGTTATCAGGTCAGATACGTGCCCTCGGCAACTCGCGCCAGCCATTCTACTTCCTCATAACATCAGCCGTTGTCAACATTCTGCTCGACGTCGTGCTTATCCTCGGATGCGGTATGGGCGTAGCCGGAGCCGGCATTGCCACATGGTTGTCGCAAGCCCTGTCCGTTATATTATGTATATGGTACATACGCAAGCACATGCAACTGCTTATCCCGAAGGGCGACGAACGACGATTCGACAACAAGCGAACAAGCATCCTGCTAAACAATGGTGTGCCAATGGGACTACAATTCTCCATCACCGGCATTGGCATCATTATGTTGCAGAGCGCCAACAACGCGCTCGGCACTACCTGCGTGGCTGCCTTTACAGCCTCAATGCGAATAAAATATCTATTCACCTGCGTATTCGACAATATCGGTGTGGCTATGGCTACCTATTGCGGACAGAACCTCGGAGCACGTCAGATGGCGCGTATATCAAAGGGCGTGAAGGACGCTATATGCCTTATGTTAGTCTACTTCGTCTTCACCTTTATCGTTATCTATCCCTTTGCCGACTGGATGATGCGCCTCTTTGTAGACAGCGGCGAGGCTGAGGTGGTGGCTCATGCGGCACAGTTTATGCGCATTGCCAACTACTTCTACCCTGTCCTCGGACTGCTCGCCATCCTGCGCTACTCCATACAAGGACTCGGTTTCAGCAACCTCTCTATGCTTAGCGGCGTTATGGAGATGATAGCCCGTTGCGGCGTAAGCCTCTGGATCGTCCCCACTTTGACTTGGACTGGTGTCTGCCTTGGCGACCCCGTAGCCTGGTGCATGGCAAACGTATTTCTCATTCCAGCCTTCCTTTGGGTGCAACATAGGCTGAAAAAACAGGCAATATAGCAAGGGATGCTGTGTATAGACTGCATATTTCAATGGAATTATACTATAAGAGTTCATATCTCTCTACATGTTAAATTATTAA
>ULYE01029465.1_pt1 | contig 29243 bp, 23 predicted proteins | sample 1961921 | NCBI WGS metagenome assembly ULYE01 (sample SAMEA4835856, study PRJEB28245) | human gut metagenome | biome: gut microbiome; material: fecal sample | place: Denmark | collected 2008 | reverse complement strand
GATTAAGAGTCAGTTGCTCTACCAACTGAGCTAAGGGTGCATCGGTTATCTTGTTATCAGCAACCTCATTTCTGAATTGCCAGTGCAAAGGTATAACAATTTTTGATAACTGCAAAACTTTAGAAGCTTTTTTTCAAATATTTTTATTCATAAATGATTTATATCAAGTAGAACACATAAAATCGTGGTAAATCAATGCAAAAACAGTGGTTATTCAACATTAGGACACAAGCGGTGTCAGCTCATCTTAAATCCACATCGTAATAAACAGCTTTGTATTTTCACTATTTTAGGCTGAAACAAACTGCTCAACTTTAACCGAAAAAGCCCTGACAGCTTTTTTTCGCTGCCAAGGCTCTATAAAAAAGAATGATTATTCTTGCTTAACGTTTGGGGTAAGGTGTTTCATCACCTTCTCAAAATAACGCTGTGTGCGTTTTACGCTATATTTGTTGCCACCATTCCACGATCGGATGGCACGCTCAATATCGTTGAGCGGATTAAAGTACGACTGTATAAGCTCGAACATTTCCTTCGACTTTGCCAAGCTAAATCTGTCGCGCAGCGTGAAACGCTTCTTGCTATTGCGCTTTTTCAGGATTTGATTGCATTCAGCCACCAATATCGGAGTGATTTGCATTGCTCCACAAGAGTTACCCTTCACAGCCTTGGCGTTGCCTTCGCTTTCAACCTGAATAATTGCCTGCATCACAGGTTCCCAATCAAAATCTTCCGTGCTGGCAGTTTCTGTCTCAACTGCTGTTTCTGCACCCATAACGGGATTGACTCCCAATAAACATACAACTAATAATACTACTTTGAAAAGTTTAATCATTATAAATTTGTTTGTGGAATCCGAACACTATCCCTTAAATAGTCAGTTGCAACACTTCTTCAACCCTGAAGCGGCGACATATCATATAAAGAACTCTCCCCGACACGTTAAGTCTTTTTAGGCGGGAAGACAACCGAAATAAATGTTCACGATAAATGCCTGAAAACAATCAATCCAGCATTAATCTAAATTCCGTTAGATACTTTCAGATACGCTTCTGAAACAAGAAGAAGTCAGTATCCTTTTTTCTTATCGGTTGCAAAATTACACAAAAATCATGAAATGTGCAAGTTTTTCAAGTCGTATTTGTAATATTTTAAGGTTTCTAAATACCTGTAAACTACATGATAATCAAGGAAATACGCATAATAACAGGTATTTCTTCCACACTTTCAATTTCGCCTTACAGCCTTTTCAATTTCGTCTTACAGCTAATGTTATACTAAAAACAGAAGTCCTCGCCCTTGGCTTCCTAAGCGTTTTAAGCTTACACCAAGAGCGAGGACATCCCTCTCCTACCCTATATATTAAGGTATATATTATTATATAATGTGTAATATATATGCTATCTTATTCTCTCAGACGCTCTGACCATCTTCTCGTCCTTAACAATTGCCACACGTGCCATGAAATTAAGAATCAAGGCAACAGCCGGCAGACAAGCGGCAAACGAGATATGGAAATTAGTGTCGGCAGAAATAACATTGCGTGTCATCACGCCCAATACCACATACCACGCCAAGAGCAAGAACATGTTGCACAGGCACAGACGGCTCTGCAACGGGCGATTCTTGTAGAGAAAGATGATGGCAAGACTAAGCACACTACTAATAAGGAGCAGTCCAAAAAGACCACACACCGAATAGTCGGCTCCACTGCCCAACACCACCATAAGGTTGTACATCTTGAAGCTCACGCCCATAGCCTGCGGCTCAAAGCTGCCGAGCGGCAAACACAAGCACACCAGCGAAACTATGAAGGCTATCAGCAAAAAGACAGATTGCTTGCGCTGTATCATAACTTACAATGTGAGTTTAAGCCTCTTCCTGTTCCTTGTTGTTGTCCTGCGAAGGATCGCGATAGTAAACGTTGCCCTCAACAAATTCCTGTGTTGCAAGAAGTGTCGGCTTGGGGAGTTTCTCGTAGTAGCGTGAGATTTCAATCTGCTCACGATTCTCGAACACCTCCTCGAGCGAGTCGTTGTAGGAAGCGAACTCGGCGAGCTTCTTGTTGAGGTCCTGCTTAATCTCTACGGCAATCTGGTTTGCGCGCTTTGCGATGATAGCAACACTCTCATAGATGTTTCCTGTCTCGTCGCACAAATCCATTATGTTGCGTGTGACGGTGTTGACGGGAGCTTTTGACTTTTTGTAATCCATTAATTTAATGTTTATGTTTATTGATTAATGTTTATTTATCTTCTTTACTTAGTCCTTGGTGTATTCCTTGCACTTGTTGATGAACTTCTCGGCCATCACCTTGTCCTTGGAGTCGGGATATTCGTTGATAAATCCGTAGCACTCATCCTCGGCATCCTGGAAACGCTCAAGCTTTTTCTCCTCCACACTCTGCTGTGCCAACTCAAACTTGCTTTTCATCACAAGCAGAGCAAACCGCTCGCGCAGCTTAGAGTAAGGGAAATCCTTTAGGGCATTCTGTGCTGTAATGATGCAAGCCTCGTAGTTGTTGCCTCCGTATGTACAGTTGCCGAAATACTGGCCGAGGTCGTAATACAGCTGTGCCGAATGGAGTTCCTTCTGAACAAGCTTGTCCTGAAGCTCAAAGAGTCGCTGCTGTGCCTCCTCGCGACGGTTGCCATCGGGAAAGAGGTCAAGATAATCCTGAAAAGCAGAAATGGCGTTCACCGTCTGCGACTGGTCGAGACGCGGTTCTGGAGTGAGATTGTAGAGACTCATACCCACATAATATTCAGCATTCTCGGCGTAAGTGCCTTTTGGATAGCTTGCGAAATATTTCTTGAATGTGGCAGCAGCTCCGTCATACTCCTTGCTGTTGTACTCAGCCATGCCAAGCATGTAGAGGCTCTCCTGAGCGTTGTCGGTGCCTTTCTGCATGGTTACGAGACCCTGCAACAAAGTCGAGGCACGCACATATTTACCCTTAGCAAAGCATTCCTTGGCATATTCGTACTTATAGGAATAGTCGCTGGTCTTGTATACCTTGTTGAATTCATTGGCACAACTTGTGAGAAGCAATGCCGCAAGAATTGCTACTGAGATGTAATTCTTCATAACTCGATATTTATTTTGAACTGCAAAAATACACATTATTCATCTATTTACAAAGCGTTGAGGACGTTTTTATAAAATATTCACGCTAAAACATGGTATATGCTTGTATGATTTCGCAGTTTTTAGTATTTTTGTATGATAAAAAGGTTATATTATGGATTTCAAAATCACTTCACGCTTTTCGCCGACAGGCGATCAGCCACAAGCTATACAACAGTTGACCGACGGCATTCTACAAGGCGAAGAGTCGCAGGTGTTGCTCGGCGTGACTGGCTCGGGCAAGACCTTCACCATGGCCAACGTTATTGCCAATATAGGGCGTCCCACCCTCATTCTCAGCCACAACAAGACTCTTGCCGCACAGCTATACGAGGAGATGAAGAGCTTCTTCCCTGATAATGCCGTGGAATATTACGTCTCCTACTACGACTATTATCAGCCAGAGGCCTATCTTCCATCTTCCGACACGTATATTGAGAAGGACCTCGCCATCAACGAGGACATCGACAAGTTGCGCCTCTCTGCTGTCACAGCTCTGCTTTCGGGCAGAAAGGACGTTATAGTGGTTTCGTCGGTTTCGTGCATCTACGGTATGGGCGGGCCTACAGCCATGGCCAATAGTATAATCAGCATAAAGCGCGGACAAACACTCGACCGCAACGAGTTTCTCAGAAGACTTGTCGATGCCCTGTATCTGCGCAACGACATAGAGCTTAAGCGCGGCAACTTCAGGGTGAAGGGCGACACAGTAGACGTGTGGATGGCCTATAGCGACAACCTCTTGCGCATAACATGGTGGGACGATGAAATCGACTCTATCGAAGAACTTGACAGCGTAACATGCCAGCGCATAGCTTCCTTCGACGAATATCATGTTTATCCCGCCAACCTGTTTGTCACATCCAAGGAGCAGACAGAGTCGGCTATACGGCTCATTCAGGACGACCTCACCAAGCAGGTGGACTACTTCGAGAGTCTCGGCGACCACATCCGCGCCCAACGCATCAAGGAACGTGTGGAATACGACATGGAGATGATTAAGGAGCTTGGCCATTGTTCGGGCATAGAAAACTATTCTCGCTATTTCGACGGACGTGAACCGGGACAACGCCCCTACTGTCTTCTCGACTTCTTCCCCAAGGACTACCTGATGATTATCGACGAGAGTCACGTGAGTGTGCCACAGATTAGTGCCATGTACGGTGGCGACAGGGCACGCAAACAGAACCTTGTGGAATATGGATTCCGCCTGCCTGCTGCTTTCGACAACCGTCCGCTCAGGTTTGAAGAGTTTATGGAGATGAAGAACCAGGTGATCTACGTTTCGGCAACGCCTGCCGACTTCGAACTCCAGGAGTCAAACGGCATTGTCGTAGAACAGATAATCCGACCAACAGGACTTCTCGACCCCATCATTGAGGTGCGGCCTACCGAGAACCAAATCGACGACCTTCTTGAGGAGATTATCCAGCGACGAGAACACGACGAACGTGTGCTCGTCACAACTCTAACCAAGCGTATGGCCGAGGAGCTTACGGAATATCTGCTCAACCACGACATTCACGCCAACTATATACATAGCGACGTGGCTACTCTCGACCGTGTGCAGATAATGAACGACTTGCGTGCCGGACTCTACGATGTGCTTGTGGGAGTGAACCTTCTGCGCGAGGGCCTCGACTTGCCCGAGGTTTCGCTTGTGGCAATACTCGACGCCGACAAGGAGGGTTTCCTGCGAAGCCACCGCTCACTCACACAGACTGCAGGACGAGCCGCCCGAAACGTCAACGGCAAGGTGATAATGTATGCCGACAAAATAACAGACAGTATGCAACAGACCATCGACGAGACGGCTCGGCGACGCCAAATTCAGCTGAAATACAATCAAGAACACGGCATCACTCCGCAACAGATACGCAAGGACATCAAAGGCTCGCTCATGTCGGCCATGTCGTCGGGCAGCGAGAAGACAAGCGGAAATGCTGCCATCGGCAAGACGGCTACAGTAGAGAACGCTTCGAAGAAGGGCTACAAGCCATACATCGAGCCAGACGGATATGCCTATGCTGCCGACCCTGTAGTGAAGCGCATGACCAAGAAGCAGCTCGAGAAGAGCATTGCCGACACTACGGAACTGATGAAGACTGCCGCCAAGAATCTCGACTTCCTTCAGGCAGCTCAATACCGCGACGAGATTGTGCGTCTGCAGTCGCTCCTCGAAAACGAATAGTATAAGGAATAATAGTTAAATTATCATTAAAAGTCTGATTCATAGCATTTATTTAGTACTTTTGCAAGAACAACGCCCCACGTCGCAAGCCGTGGGTGCGTGTAAAAGAACAAAAAAGCCTGAGTGCAACAAAAAAGAACAATATATAAGAATATGAAGAAGATACTTATTTTATTTTTGATGTGTTGCCCAATACTGTGCGCAGCGCAAAGCGAATGGGAAATTCCCAATGCAGAAAAGCCATCAAATGAGGTGAAGAAAGAAAAGAAAACAACTTCAAAAGAGGCAAATGTCGAAACTGCCAACGAAAATATAAAGGACTGGGAATATATCAAGGAAGGTGCCGTGCCTGAGGTAGACGGCAAAATTGTGTTCAGCTACGACATCGATGTGCCCGGCAAGACGGCACAAGAGATTTACGACCTTGCCTACGTAGCCCTCGACAGCCTTGCCCACACCGAGGAGCAGATAAAGAGCAACATTGCACTTATCAACCGCAAGGAGCACATGATTGCCGCACGCTACCGCGAATGGCTTGAATTCTCGAAGAGCTTCATTGCCCTCGACCGCACGGAGTTCTCCTACACAATGATAGCAAAATGCTACGACAACAAGCTCCATCTCACACTCAGTCGCATCTCCTACAACTATGAGGAGGGACGCTCGACTGGCTTAAAAACCACAGCCGAAAAGTGGATTTCCGACAAGCAGGCTGTCAACAAGAAGCGCACCAAGCTCATCCCCGGCACAGCCAAGTTCCGCAAGAAGACTATCGACCGCAAGAACGCCATCTTTAAATACATCGCCAAGAAGGTGAAGGGTATAAAAGAAGCGAAAGAAGACTAAGGGCTAAAGAAAAAAGATAATAATCCCCAAACAACAACGGGACTAAAATATTAATAAAACAGCTTAGAGAATATGAACAACACAGAAGAGAACATACAGGAGACCGAGACCAGCGACATGCGCCAACCTGTGCGACACCACCGCCGCGACGCCTCCAACGACAAGTACTTCAAGATACGCAACGTGCTCAACATCATCTTTATGATTGGAGCTGTTGTGGGAATGGCCATCTTCTATTTCCACAGCCGTTCCATAGGCACCATCGTCATCATAACAGCTATGGTTTTCAAAATGGCTGAATGCTGCTTCAGATTTTTACGCCAATAATCAAGACAATGACAAAATCAACGATAAGATTTCTAATCGCTGTTATTACCGCCATGTTTGTGCCCACAAGCATGGCGGCACAGTTAGACGACAACCAGTTCGACCAGTTCAATCAGATGTCACCCGACGGCAATGTCAGCCAACGCTCCAGCCGCAACAATGTCGACTCGCTCGGCACCGACAAGGAGATTCCACGCGGCATTAAGGTATGGACTGTAGACAGCCGATTCGGCGACCAACGTGCCGCTGTGGTAGACACCATGTCGCACATGTATCCCAACACTATCTTCACCACAGGATTGCGTGGCGAATACAACACCACAGGAAATGTTGGCACTCCACGTGTGAACCGTATTTTCATCGACCGCTACAACGAGGGACAGTTCATCTTCACCCAGCCCTACGACTATATGGTGACACCTGTCGACGAATTTCACTTCACCAACACTCTGTCGCCATTCACCAACCTCACCTACAACAGCGCGGGCGACCGCACCAATGGCGAGGATCATCTTGTGGCAAAATACGGAGTGAACGTGAACAAGCGACTGGGCTTTGGATTCAACTTCGACTATCTCTACGGACGTGGCTACTATTCCAACCAGAGCACATCGCACTTCAAGTATCTCATGTACGGCTCCTACATCGGCGACCGCTACCAGGCTCATCTGCTTTTCTCTACGCTCCATCAGAAGGTGACGGAGAATGGCGGTATTACCGATGATGAATACATCAGACACCCCGAGAGTTTCGACGACAACTTTGCCACCAACGAGATTCCAACCGTGCTTGAGCAAAACTGGAACCGCAACGACAACCAGCACATCTTCTTCACTCACCGCTACAACATCGGATTCAACCGCAAAGTGAAGATGACCGAAGAGGAGATTGAGGCTAAGAAATTTGCCATGGAGTCGCAGAAGGAGAACGCTGCCAAGGAGAAAATGGACGAGGCACGAAGAAAAGCCAAGCGCGAGGGACGCGACTTCGACGAGAAAAACTTCAAGAGCACTACATTCAGCGGACGACCGAAAGACGCCAAGATTGTGAAAGCCGAGAAAAAGCCCAACGCCACCAAGAAAGCTGCCGACAACCGCATTGCCGTCAATGGCAAGGAAGCTGCCGACAGCCTAAAACAAATAGAGGCTAAGGCCGCGCAGGACACTATGTGGATGAAAACGGAATACGTGCCAGTGACAAGTTTCATACACACGCTGAAGTTTGACAACTACCGCCGCATATACCAGGCCTATCAGTCGCCTGCCGACTTCTATGCCAACACCTTCAACACCGTTGGCACATTGTCTGGCGACTCCATCTACGACAAGACGTCACACTACCGCTTGCAGAACACCTTTGCCATCTCTCTGCTCGAAGGCTTCAACAAGTGGGCTAAAGCAGGACTCAAGGCTTTCGTAACTTCCGACTTGCGCCATTTCACCCTGCCCGACTCCACACGTGCCACGACTTCCTACAACGAGCACAACCTAAGCATAGGCGCACAGCTCATAAAGTCGCAAGGCCGCACTCTGCACTACAACATTACCGCCGAAACATGGCTCCAAGGCGAGGATGCCGGACAGCTGAAGATTGACGCCAATGCCGACCTCAACTTCGCGCTCTTGGGCGACACCGTGCGATTGCAGGCAAATGGATTCTTCCACAGCCTCAACCCATCGTTCTACTATCGCCACTACCACTCCAAGCACTTCTGGTGGGACAACGACGATATGTCGAAGATTATCCACTCGCGCGTAGAGGGACTCTTCACCTACGAGAAGACCCATACCACCGTGCGCGTGGCATTCGACAATGTGAAGAACCATGCCTATTTTGCCATGGGTTACAACATCACCGACGACAAGATGCGCACCGGCAACACGCTCTGCGTAAAGCAAGCAAGCGGGGCCGTCAGTCTTCTCACTCTTGCTTTGGAGCAGAACTTCAAGCTTGGTCCGCTGCGCTGGGAGAATGTGATTACCTATCAGAAGTCGTCGAACAACGGTGTAATCCCCGTGCCCGACCTCAACATCTATTCCAACATCTATCTTAGGTTTAAGATTGCAAAGGTGTTGAAATGTGATTTCGGAGCCGACGCACGCTACTTCACCAAGTATTACGCACCCGACTACAGTCCGGCTCTCGGACAGTTCGCCGTGCAGGAAGGCAACAGCCGCACAGAAGTGGGCAACTATCCTGTGGTGAATGTCTATGCCAACTTCCACCTTCAGCACACTCGCTTCTTTGTGATGATGAGCCACGTGAACGCCGGGCAAGGCAACCGCGACTATTTCTTCACACCTCACTATCCACTCAATCAGAGAGTGTTTAGATTTGGAGTGAGCTGGAACTTCTTCAATTAAAAAGAAAAGAAAAACCAGCGGAACAAAAATAACGGGCATTACCGACTTTGCTATGGTCGTGTAATGCCCGTTAATTATTTATGTTGTGTAATCAACGTTAATTATTCTCGAATACTTTATGCAAATATCAGCGCGGCTGAAACCAACAGTCCGAATATCAGCATATTGCGTGCAGTCATTCCAAGCACACGGTTCAGCTCGGCACCTTTTCTTATACTTCGCATCGATGTGAAGGCAAGAGTGTGAAACGGTATGTAGAATATAACAAGAAACTGCGTCCACTGGCCTTCGTGCCAGTTCAGATAAACAACGCCACCAATTGCCATTACAGCACCTAAAAGTCCAAGCAACATGTAGAGTATCAGTCCGCCACGCTCGCCGATACGTACTATAAGAGTGCGCTTGCCGGCACGTCGGTCGTTGTCGATGTCGCGGAAGTTGTTCACCACAAGCAGCGTGTCTATCACCAGTCCGCAGGCTATCGAAAGCACAACAACGGAAGTGGGAATTGACGCCAATTGCGTGGGAGGGGCTGCAAGCCAATAGGTCATGCACACTGGCACAAGGCCGAAGAACACGAGTACAAGCACATCGCCCAAGCCGAGATAAGAGAAAGATATGGTATAGAGAAAGCAGAACACCACACAGGCGAGTCCCACCATTATCATCTCCCAACCTCCGTAAAACACCAACGGCAGACCTACTGCGCAAGCTAAAATTGTGGTGTAGAGCAATCCACGGCGCATGGCCACTGCCGTAATCCATCCCTGCGAGCAGGCACGCTTAGGACCGAGCCGGCTCTCATCGTCGGTGCCCTTCATAAAGTCGAAATAGTCGTTCACAAAGTTTGCGTCAACCTGCATTATCAGCGCAAACAACATGCACAGAACAGCCGGCACAACCCTTATTCCGCTCCATCCGTACAGAGCCACGGCACTCGCCACGCCAATCATCACAGGAACGGCAGCGCCCGTAAGCGTCTTGGGGCGTGCGGCAAGAATCCAAGCCTTAAGGGAATTAACCCTCACATTTGTTTCATCCATTATATTTATCTTTTTATCTGTTGTTTCTTGCAAATTTAACTATAATAAAGTAATTTTGCAAGTAAATCATAATATCATTCATCTATGGACACAAGAAATGTAAGTCTCGACCTCATGGAGTTTGTCGAGCAGAACATCCTTCCGAGATACAACGACTTCGACCGTGCGCACAGACTTTCCCACGCCAATCACGTGATAAAGAATTCATTGGCTCTCGCCCTCTCCACCGGAGCCGACATCAACATGTGCTATGTGATAGCCGCCTACCACGACCTCGGTCTTGAGGGGCCTCGTGCCATCCACCACATCACGAGTGGCAAGATTTTGCTTGCCGACCGCCGTCTGCGCCGTTGGTTCAGCGACGAGCAGCTCAAGATTATGAAGGAAGCTGTAGAAGACCACCGCGCCTCTGCATCACACGCTCCACGCAGCATCTACGGCAAGATTGTGGCAGAGGCCGACCGCGACCTTGAGCCCGAACATGTGTTCCGTCGCACCATAGAATACGGTCTCGACCATTACCCCGAGAAGAGCAAGGAGGAGCAATGGGAGCGTTTTCTCGACCACATGGAGCACAAATACTCCAGCCACGGCTACATAAAATTATGGTTGCCTAATTCGCCCAACGAGAAGTTTCTCAAGGAAATACGCGAACTGATTGTCGACCGCAAGGCTTTGCGCGAGACTTTCGACAAGTTGTTTCAAGATTGCAACCCATAAAATGTGTTTCCTTTAAGAATCAAGAGGCATTTTCACAATTATAAGTCATTTTGAGAATTTCTTTAATTTTCCTTTTATTCTATCTATTATGTCCGTGTTCTTGCGCAAAACATTCATGGTGAAGCACGAGTCGACGGCAAAAAGCAAGAAGCCAATCATGCAGCCCACTCGCCAGTCGTCAATAAGTGTCGCCCCATACACCGACAATCCTACAGCCACATGAACAGCTATTGTGCTCAAAACCGACGGTGAGAGCACATAGCCATAGCGCAGACGATAGCTCAGGCACACAAACAGAAACTCCGTGAACGAAGCCACAGTAATGCCCAGTCCCGCGCCCCACAGCCCATAAACGTTGTAGCCTACGATTACTCCCGCAAGAAGCAGAGCAGCAGCCGTGGCCTCAACAAAGAAATAGGTGAGCGAGTCGCCACGCGAAAGCGAGATGTATTCTATCGGAAGATACATGGCACGGGCATACATCGAGAGAGCCGCCACCTGCATCATGGGCAACACCGGGAGAAACTTGCCACTGTACATAGCCGGCAACAGCAACGGCATTGCCATGACAAACACCACAAGCAACGGCGACACAAGATGCAGCGACACCTCTATCTGGGTGTTGACAACGGCATTGAACTCTCCTCCCAACTTCTCTATCGACGAGAGGCGAGGATAATAATCAGTCTCCATTGCCGTGAAAACCATCCCCGCATAGGTGAATATCATCACGTAGGCGGCATTGTAGAGTCCAACGACATCCGTGCCGCCCGTACGGTTTAGGAAAGCGCGGATGCCCATCTCTACCCCGCTTGCAGCCATGCCTGCCATCACAAACGCCAAGCCGAGCCCCACAAAACCGTAGCCTTCCTTCATAAGCGAGTGGCTGAGCCTGAGCCGCATGGGATAGGCACGCATTGAGAAGCGCATGGCTATGAGCATCTGCGCCAAGGTGACCACCACCAGCGACGGCACCACGCCACCATTTCCCCATACATAATATATAGGAACAGAGAGCAACAGTGTGGCTATCGCCAAATAAAGCGAGCTCACAGCCACCGCCTGCAATTGTCGTGTGGCCTTGAGTATGGCAAGCTCGCCAGAGGAGAACGTGGTGAAACCCACTACCGGAGCAAGCAATATGAACTGCAATGTGTGGCTACCCGACGAGAATGTCCACTCGTCGAGCCAGGGCGCCATCGCCAGACACACCACAAATCCGAGCAACGACGTGAGCAGACACCAATGTCTGAACACGGCTATCCTGCGCTCCAACTTCTGCCTGTCGCCACTTTCATAAGCTGCCGAAATGTCTCTCACGGCACTTATAGCCAAACCAAGATTGGTGGAGTCGCCCACGAGTTTTATGGTCGAGGAGTAGAGGGCAAGCAATCCCATGCCCATAGTGCCAAGGATTAGTGCCACAAGTTTGTTGCGCACCAACCCCACAAGTATGTTTATGCCTTGCACACCGCCAAACAGACCCGTGTATTTAAGAATATGTGTATAGCTATTCTGTTTTTCCATTTATATTGTTAACGCAATTAAATTTAAATTATTACTTTTGCAGAAAAGAAAATGATTCTTTTGCGAATAAAGGAAGAACTCTCTTGCAGAAAAGAAAAAAAACAATACTAAGATTATGCAGAACCAACCATTAGTTAGCTTCATCATTCCGATATACAACACCGAGCCCAATCTGCTGCGCCAGTGTGTCGAGAGCATCATGTCGCTCTCGCTCAGCCAGCAGGAGCGCGAGATTATCATCGTCGACGACGGTTCGGAGTTCACCGCCCTCAACGACCTCGCCGACCTTGCCGACGACATTCTCTACCTTCGCCAGCGCCAACAAGGACTTCCCTCGGCTCGCAACATTGGTCTGCGCATGTCTACGGGACGCTTCGTGCAGTTTGTCGATGGTCACGACAAGCTCATCCGCGCTCCCTACGAGCATTGTCTCGACATTGCCCGCTACCACAATCCCGACATCGTGCTGTTCAAGACCACCACGAAGGACAACGACATCGAGACACCCTTCACCTACGACGGACCCACCACTGGCAGCCGCTATATGCGCGACCACAGCATCTGTGCCGACGTGTGGGGCTACTTGTTCGAGCGCAACATACTTGGCTACCTGAAGTTCGACACCCACTTGCAGTCGGCCGACGAGGACTTCACCCCACAGCTCTTTCTGCGCTCTGAACGTTTCTACTCCACCGACTCCGTGGCCTACCACAACCGCCAGACAACCGAATCGGCAGCCGCCGACAGCCCCACCAGTCAGCAGTCTTCCTTTGCCGACACCGAGCGCATATTGCTCCACTTGCAGAGCCTTGTGGTGCCCGAGCAGGACCGTGCCGCCCTCAACCGCCGCATAGCCCAGCTCACTATGGAACACCTGTGCAACATCATTCGTAGCACGGGCGACAGGCAGGAGCTGGAAGCCGCCACCGAGCGTCTGCGCAGCCACGGACTCTACCCGCTGCCCGACCGCGACTACACCAAGCGCTACAAGTATTTCCGCAAGATGATGTCCAACAAAATAACAAGAAACATATTGTTTGTGCTTATAAGAAGATAAAATAACATAATTTGTTTCGCATTTCCATTCGGAATATTTATCTTTGTAGAATAAAAACACCCTTAGGGAGACTCTCCCGTCAAAGCAAACAAAGCAACAATAGCAACAATAGCAATGAAATTCAGACACTACACATTCATAGCGCTTGCCATGCTCTCCACAGCATCGCTTGCGCAAAACAGACGACCAGCCAAAAAGACAGCAGCGACAGCCAAGACTGTGAAGACTGCAAAGACAACACACACAGCCACCACAATGTCGCCCGAAGCCAAAGCTCTGTTTGAAGACATGCTGCCAAACACACAACGCCTCTTCGTCATCGACAGCACCATTGTCGACGTCGACCGCGTGCTCAGCTCCATACCTCTGCCCGAAGCCTACGGCAAATATGTCGACTACGACAAACTCTTCAACACCGCCACTGGCAGCAAATCGGCGGTCTTTGTCAACGGATTCGGCAACCGCTGCTACTACACCGAAGTGGGCGCCGACAACATCTCGCGCCTCTACATGCGCGACCGCCTTGGCGACAAATGGAGCAAACCCGTAGCCATACGCGAAATCAACAAGCAGTTCACCGACATCAGCAGCCCCTATATGGCTTCCGACGGACAGACCCTCTATTTTGCCGGTGTCTCCAACTCCGACGGTCTCGGCAAGCGCGACATCTACATGGCAAAATACGATGCCGACGAGGGCCACTTCATGCAGGCAGAGAACATAGGCTTGCCCTTCAACTCTGCCGACGACGACTTTGCCTATGTCATAGCCGACGCCGACGGAATGGCTTGGTTTGCCACCACGCGCCGCCAGCCTCATGGCAAGGCTTGCATCTATGCCTTCGTGCCTGCCAGCCAGCGCCAAAACTACGACGCCGACGCTCTTGAGCGCAAGGAGCTTCTTGACTACGCCGAGCTTGCGAGCATCCACGCCACATGGCCCTCAAAAGCCAAGCGCGACGAGGCCATGAAGCGGCTCAACAGTCTGCGCTCTAAAGCAAGCGTCTCGGCCCAGGGCATGGGCAGCATCAACTTTGTGGTGAACGACAACACCACATACACAAGCCTCGCCCAATTCCGCTCCGACGACACCCGCAAGGCCTTCATGGCTATTGCCCGACAGCAGAAGGAACTGGACAATGCCACTGCCAAGCTCGACGCCCTGCGCACTCGCTACCACTACGCCCCTGCCAACGGCAAGGAAGCCATAGCCAAGCAGATTGTGCAGCTGGAGCAACGCGAGGCAGAATTGCGCTCGACGATAAGCCAAAGCCAACGCGAGTTGCGACGCAAGGAGCAACTGCTGGTTAAGAAATAATAACAACCCGAAAAAACAGCAATCTATTATGACAAAGAAACATTTTGCAGAATCTGAACTGATTATCAATAGCGACGGAAGCGTGTTCCATCTTCACGTCAAGCCCGAACAACTCGCCGACAAGGTTATACTCGTGGGCGACCCTGGCCGTGTGGCTCTTGTGGCCTCACACTTCGACACCAAGGAGTGCGACATCGAGAGCCGCGAGTTCCACACCATCACCGGCACCTACAAGGGCAAGCGCATCACCGTGATTTCCACTGGCATTGGCTGCGACAACATCGACATCGTGATGAACGAGGTTGACGCCCTTGCCAACATCGACTTCAACACCCGCGAGGAGCACGCCACTCTGCGACAGCTTGAGGTTGTGCGCATTGGCACCTGCGGCGGCTTGCAGCTCAACACTCCTGCGGGCACATTCATCTGCGCGGAATATTCCATCGGCTTCGACGGTTTGCTCAACTTCTATGCCGGACGCAACGCCGTGTGCGACTTGCAGATGGAGCGTGCCTTGCTCAACCACCTTGGATGGTCGGGCAACATGTGCCAGCCTGCGCCCTACGTGGTGGCTGCCGACAGGGAGCTTGTGGAGCGAATTGCCAAGAACGACATGGTGCGCGGATTCACAGTGGCTTGCGGAGGATTCTTCGGACCGCAGGGACGCGAACTTCGCATTCCTCTCGCCGACCCTCACCAGAACGAGAAGATTGAGAGCTTCGAATACAACGGAATGCGCATAAACAATTTCGAGATGGAAAGCTCGGCCCTTGCCGGACTCGCCAAACTCATGGGACATAAGGCCACGACCGTGTGCATGGTAATAGCCAACCGCAGGGCTCAAAAAGCCGACACTGGATACAAGAGCCATATCGACGACCTTATAAAGTTAGTGTTGGAGAGATTGTAAGTAAAAAAAATTGGCGACTATTATCGACCCTAAACAAGTCTATAATAGTCGCCAATTATACTTTTATACATCTATTCTGCCAAGCGTATGACTGAGACGCTTCGCGGATGTTTTTTTTATCCCTTCAGCTTAATCTCCAGCTTCTCCAGCATTTCGCGGGTCATAGCGTCGAGGTCGTAAGCCGGACACCAGTCCCACTCCTGACGAGCGCAAGAGTCGTCCATGCGGTCGGGCCAGCTCTCAGCGATGCTCTGCTTCAATGGGTCTACATCGTACTCCATCTCAAACTCAGGCTTGTACTTCTTGATAGCTGCGAACACAGTCTCAGGAGCGAAGCTCAATGAAGCGATGTTGAAAGCGTTGCGGTGAACAAGGCGGGTTGGATCGGCCTCCATGAGGTCGATGGCAGCCTTCAAAGCGTCGGGCATGTAGATCATGTCCATCAGAGTGCCCTGCTTGATAGGACAAACGAACTTCTCGCCGCGCACAGCCGAGTAGTAGATGTCAACAGCATAGTCGGTAGTGCCGCCGCCCGGAGGTGTAACGTAAGAGATTACGCCCGGGAAACGCACGGCGCGAGTGTCTACGCCATACTTATTGAAATAATAGTCGCTGATAAGCTCAGTTGTAACCTTCGACACGCCATAGATGGTGCGCGGACGCTGGATAGTGTCCTGCGGAGTCATCACCTTGGGTGTAGACAAGCCGAACGAGCCGATGCTGCTTGGTGTGAACACAGCGCACTTATTCTCGCGAGCCACCTCAAGAATGTTCCACAGTCCGTCGATGCCTATCTTCCAAGCCAGGCGTGGCTTCGACTCAGCCACTACCGAGAGGAGGGCTGCGAGGTTGTAGATAGTGTCGATGGAATACTGCTTCACAACATCGGCAATCATCTGTGGATTGGTCACGTCGCACTCAGCCTTGGGGCCGCTCTCGGCGAGCCATCCCTTAGGCTCAGCTCCCTTGATATAGCCAGCCACTACGTTGTCGTTACCATAAGTTTTGCGCAATTCCCTTGTAAGTTCCGAGCCGATTTGGCCTGTAGAACCTATAACCAAGATTTTCTTCATTGTTGATTTGTATTTAGGTTTGTTTGTTATAAGGATGCATCCCCATTATCCAAGAATAACATTCACCAAGAAAAGTGTTTCTTCAAGAAAACATCAGTCCCAGAAAAACGGCAATAATCCACCCCTTCAGAATTTCGATGCAAAGTAACAAAATATTTTTCACATGACAATAAAAAATGCAAGAAAAAACATAAGTTTCGTATAATCATAAAATTTAACACGAAAAGAATTGCTATGTGGAAAAATTTTAGTTAATTTGCAGAGCAATTAGCTTAAAAACGACATCACACATATAATTATAAAAACAACTATTAAATCTTAGCAAAATGTACGGAAAGGTAAAAGAACATCTCTGTGCCGCGCTTGAGAACCTCAAGCAGGCTGGTCTCTACAAAGAAGAGCGTATCATAGAAAGCCCCCAGGGTGCCGCCATCCAGGTTAAGGGTCAGGAAGTGCTCAACTTCTGCGCCAACAACTATCTTGGCTTGTCCAACAACCCGCGCCTTATCGAGGGAGCCAAGAAGATGATGGACCGCCGCGGCTTCGGCATGTCGTCAGTGCGCTTCATCTGCGGCACTCAGGACATCCACAAGGAGCTTGAGGCTGCCATCTCCGACTATTTCCACACCGAGGACACCATCCTCTATGCCGCCTGCTTCGACGCCAACGGCGGTTTGTTCGGATCATTCCTCACCGACGAGGACGCCATCATCTCCGACGCCCTCAACCACGCTTCCATCATCGACGGCGTGCGCCTGTGCAAGGCCAAGCGCTATCGCTACGCCAACGCCAACATGGAGGAGCTTGAGAAGTGCCTTCAGGAGGCTCAGGCACAGCGCTTCCGCATCATCTGCACCGACGGCGTGTTCTCAATGGACGGCAACGTGGCTCCTATGGACAAGATTTGCGACTTGGCAGAGAAGTACGACGCACTCGTGATGGTCGACGAGAGCCACTCAGCAGGCGTTGTGGGCGCTACAGGCCACGGCGTGAGCGAGCTTTGCAACACCTACGGCCGTGTGGACATCTACACCGGCACACTTGGCAAGGCATTCGGCGGTGCTCTCGGAGGATTCACCACCGGCAAGAAGGAAATCATCGACATGCTCCGTCAGAGCAGCCGTCCTTACCTCTTCTCCAACTCATTGGCTCCAGCAATCATCGGCGCAAGTCTTGAGGTGTTCAAGATGCTCAAGGAGGACAACTCTATCCACGACCGTCTGGTGGAGAACGTCAACTACTTCCGCGACAAGATGCTTGCAGCCGGCTTCGACATCAAGCCTACACAGAGTGCCATCTGCGCCGTTATGCTCTACGACGCTCCACTCTCGCAGCGCTACGCCAACCGCTTGCTCGAAGAGGGCATCTACGTCACTGGCTTCTACTATCCAGTTGTGCCGAAGAACGAGGCCCGCATCCGCGTGCAGCTCTCTGCCGCTCACACTAAGGAGCAGCTCGACAAGGCCATCAACGCCTTCATCAAGGTGGGCAAGGAGCTTGGAGTGCTGAAATAATACACTTACCGATTGCGTTAATTCTTTGAGTTTGTCAAGAATTAACGCAATCATTGTTTAATCACCGGAAAAAAATCGTATCTTTGCACTATTATTTCACATTATATTATATTATTTTGTAAAGATATGGAATTGATACAAAAATACTTCCCCAACCTCACCGACACACAGCGTGAGCAGTTCTCTCAGCTCAAGGCTCTCTACGAGGACTGGAACAGCAAGATAAATGTTATCTCGCGCAAGGACATGGACAATTTCTACGAGCACCACGTGCTCCACTCGCTTGTCATTGCCCACGAGATTAAGTTCAAACCCGGCACCCGTGTGCTCGACCTTGGCACGGGAGGCGGCTTCCCAGGCATTCCATTGGCGATAATGTTCCCGGACACCCAGTTCAAGCTCATCGACCGCACGGGCAAGAAGATTCGCGTGGTGAACGAGGTGGCACAAGCCATCGGCCTCAAGAATGTAGTGGCCCAGCAGCTCTCGGGCGAGGAGGAGAAGGCCAAATACGACTTCGTGGTGAGCCGCGCCGTAATGCCCCTGCCCGACCTCGTGAAAATCATCAAGAAGAACATCGAGCACAAGAACCAGCACAACGCCCTGCCCAACGGCCTTATCTGCCTTAAGGGAGGCAACTTGCAGGCAGAGACCCAGCCGTTCAAGAAGATTGTGAGCCTTACCGAAATACACGACATGTTCGGCGAGGAATGGTTCAAGGAGAAATATCTTATCTACCTGCCGCTTTAATAACATTATTGAATAAAAAACAGAATTATATGCTTAACATAGAAACATTCACCTGCAACATGTTGCAGGAAAACTGCTACGTTGTGAGCGACGAGACCAACGAGTGTGTCATCATCGACTGTGGAGCCTACTACGAGGCCGAGAAACTCGCCATCGAGAAGTACATCAGCCAGAACAATCTGAAGCCCGTCCACCTCATCGCCACCCACGGCCACCTCGACCATAACTTCGGCTCGCCATTCGTTGCCAAGACCTATGGTCTGCCTCTCGAAATCGACTCTTCCGACGTTGCCCACATCAAGGGCGCCGACAAGCAGGCTGCCTACTTCGGCATCTCGCTCACAGAGCCGCTCGACATGGAGATCAAGACCTTCACAATGGGCTCCCACATCACATTCGGCTCCCACGACATCGAGGTCATCGAGACTCCGGGCCACTCCATGGGCAGCGTGGTGTTCTACATCAAGGACGAGAAGGTGGCGTTCACGGGCGACACCCTCTTCCGCGGCTCCATCGGACGCACCGACTTCGAGGGTGGCAGCATGCTTATGATTATCCAGAGCCTTCGCATGTTTGTGCAGTTCCCCGACGACATCAAGCTCCTCCCAGGACACGGACAGTCGACCACTATGGGATACGAGCTTGCCCACAACGCTTATTTGGACAGATAACATTGTACAGATAACAACCGGAAAAAGAATTGAAAACAGAAAAGATAATACTCGGCATCGACCCCGGCACCAACCTCATGGGCTACGGCGTGCTGCGAGCCACTGGCAACAAGGCAGAGATGATGGCGATGGGCGTGATAGACATGCGCAAGGACACCGACCCTTATCTCCGCCTTGGCAAGATTCACAGTCGCGTCACCGAAATCATCGACCATTACCTGCCCGACGAAATGGCCATCGAGGCTCCATTCTTCGGCAAGAATGTGCAGTCGATGCTCAAGCTGGGCCGCTCGCAGGGTGTGGCCATTGCCGCTGCCGTGGGCCACAGCGTGCCTGTGCACGAATACGCACCGATGAAGATTAAGATGGCCATTACCGGGCAGGGCTCCGCCTCCAAGGAGCAGGTGGCAGCCATGCTCCAGCGCCTGCTGAGGCTCAACGCCAGCGAAATGCCTAAGTTTATGGACGCAACGGATGCGCTGGGCGTGGCCTATTGCCACTTCATGCAGCAGGGACGACCCGTTACGGACACTCACTACAACGGGTGGAAGGATTTTGTCAAGAAAAAACACCTTATTTAATATGCAGAAAATAATCAATATCAGCAACGGCGTTACGCGTATGCCCGATTGGCGTATGCGCGAGCCTGTGAACTTCACACTTTGCGACGGCGAGAACACCGCCATCATAGGACCCAACGGCGGAGGCAAATCGATGTTTGTCGACATTCTCACAGGCAAGCACCCATTGCTTGGCGACGCCATAACCTACGACTTCGCCCCTTCCACACGCCAGTACATCTCCGACAACATTAAGTACGTGTGCTTCAAGGACACCTACGGCGGCGACAACGACTCCACCTACTATCTGCAGCAGCGATGGAACCAGACCGAGATTAATCCCGAGACTGCCACCGTGGGCTCGCGCCTCGAGGCTGAGTACAAGGCGGCAGGCGACGACTCCAGCGAGCGGCGCGCCTTGCAGAAGCACATCTACGCCCTCTTCGGTCTCGACTCCATGCTCGACAAATACGTCATCCTGCTCTCAAGCGGCGAGCTGCGCAAAATGGTCATTGCCTCCTCCATATTCTCGCAACCACGACTGCTCATCATCGACAATCCCTACATAGGTCTCGACAAGGAAGCCCGACTACAGCTCACCAACCTGCTGCAAACACTCTCCACCGAGCACGGCATCCAGATAATGCTCGTGGTGAACCGCACGAAGGACGTTCCGGAGTTCATCACACATGTGGTTGAGGTGAGCAACATGACCGTGGGAGAAAAGCTCACACGCGAGGAATATATGAAGAAAGCAGAGAAGGCTGCCGCTGACGACAATAATCCTGCGACTGACGATGAAACCGAAACAACCGGAAATCCAGCCACCACCCTCCTGTCCAGAATCCTCGACCTCCCCTACAAGCCCGAGGAATACCACGCCACCAACGTGGTCGACATGCACAACGTGAGCATACGCTACGGCGAGCGCACCATCCTCAGCAACCTCGACTGGACCGTGCGCAACGGCGAGCATTGGGCTCTGACCGGACGCAACGGCAGCGGCAAGTCTACACTCCTGAGCCTTGTATGTGCCGACAACCCACAGAGCTACGCCTGCGACATTACCCTCTTCGACCGTCCGCGCGGCTCAGGCGAGAGCATCTGGGACATAAAAAAGCACATCGGCTACGTGTCGCCCGAGATGCACCGCGCCTTCCGAAGCAACGTCACAGCCGAGCGCATCGTGGCAAGCGGATTCAGCAACGCCGTGAGCCTATACGTCAAGCCCGACCCGAGCCACCACGCCACCTGCCTCTTCTGGATGCAAGTATTTGGCATCGGCCACCTCGCCTCCACAAGCTTCCTCAAGCTCTCCAGCGGCGAGCAGCGCCTTGTGCTCCTTGCCCGAGCCTTGGTGAAGGACCCCGAACTGCTCATCCTCGACGAACCCCTGCACGGCCTCGACGAGCCCAACCGCCAACGCGTGAAACAGATAATCGAGGCCTTCTGCCACCGAAAGAACAAAACGCTCATTATGGTGACCCACTACGAGGAGGAACTGCCCGACTGCATCGACCACCGGAAAATTCTGACAAGAAACAATTAAGGCTCCTTCTGATATTCAGAGTTATAGAATATCTGAAGGAACTATTGTGCAAAACAAACATTCTGCCATTTTTCCACACAAAAATGTCGTATTTTTCGACATTTTTGTGTAAGTTTGCAAACAAAACAAACTTAATCTATTATGATCAATAAAAACTTCAAGAGAACATTGGCTGCGGTTGCCCTTTCGGCACTCGCCGCTACCCCTATTTCAGCTATCGACAAAGTCACGGCTCCAGCCCCAATCCTGCCACTGCCCGAGCAGAAGCAAATCGACTGGCAGCGCATGGAGACCTACGCCTTCATCCACTTCGGCCTTAACACATTCAACGACCGTGAATGGGGCTACGGCGACTCCGACCCAAAGACCTTCAACCCCACACGCCTCGACTGCGAGCAATGGGCCAAGACCCTCGTGGCAGCAGGCATGAAGGGCGTAATCCTCACAGCCAAACACCACGACGGATTCTGCCTATGGCCCTTCGCCGGCAACGACTACAACGTGAGCAAGTCGCCCTGGCGCGGAGGCAAGGGCAACGTGGTTAAGGAACTCTCCGAAGCATGCAAGAAATACGGACTCAAGTTTGCCGTATACCTCTCGCCCTGGGACCGCTCGCGCGCCGACTACGCCACCCCCTCCTATCTGCCCTATTTCTACGCCCAGCTGCACGACCTCCTCACCAACTACGGCGAGGTGTTCGAGGTGTGGTTTGACGGAGCCAACGGCGGTGACGGCTACTACGGCGGAGCACGCGACAAGCGCACCATCGACCGCAAGAACTACTACAACTATCCACGCATCTTCCAGATGCTCGACAGCATACAGCCCAACGCCGTGGTGTTCGGCGACGGCGGACCAGGCTGCCGATGGGTGGGCAACGAGAAGGGATTTGCCGGCGAAACCAACTGGGCGTTCCTCCGCAAGGGCGAGGTCTACCCGGGCTACCCCAAATATCCCGAACTGCAATACGGCCATGCCGACGGCAACCAGTGGACAGCTGCCGAGTGCGACGTGTCAATACGTCCGGGATGGTTCTATCATCCCGAGGAAGACGGCAAGGTGAAGTCGCCCGAACAGCTCACCGACCTCTACTACCGCTCCGTGGGCCACAACGCCACTCTGCTGCTCAACTTCCCCGTCGACCGCGAAGGACTCATCCACCCCATCGACTCTGCCAACGCCGTCAACTTCTACAAAACCATACAGCGCGAACTGTCCCACAACCTCGTGGCTGGAATGAAGCCCACAGTGAGCAACGAGCGCGGCGGACAGTTCACAGCCAAGGCCATGACCGACTCCTCTTGGGACACCTACTGGGCCACCAGCGACGGAGTAACCTCAGCCGACATCACCTTCACATTCAAGAAGCCGCAGCTCATGAACCGCATCATGCTCCAGGAATACATCCCACTGGGCCAGCGCGTGAAAAGCTTCAGCGTGGAATATCGCGCCAACGACGGCTCATGGCGCAAGGTGGAGCAGGACGAGGAGACCACAACCATAGGCTACAAGCGACTCCTGCGCTTCCGCACCATCGAGTCGAAGGGCATCCGTGTGCGCATTCTCGACTCGCGCGGCCCCATCTGTCTTAACAATGTGGGCGTCTACTACGGCGGCAAGGACGCACAGCTCACATGGAGCCCAACAGGCGAGGCCATCAAGTCGAAGCCCTTCTCGCTGAGCGGAATGAGCGAGACCCACCTCACCCTCGTCACCGACCGTGTGCCCTCAACCGTGCTCACATGCCCCAAGAACGAGGTAGTGATCGACCTCGGACGCGAGACCGAAGTGTCCACCCTACTCTACCTGCCCGACCAGAGCGAGGGCCGCAAGGGACTCATCCACACCTACGCCCTCGCCGTGTGCGACGCCAACGGCAAGGAGCTGCGACCCATCAAGAGCGGCGAGTTCTCCAACATACAGAACAACCCCGTGCTACAGACCATTACCTTCCCTGCCACAAAGACACGCTACATCAAGCTCAAGGCAGCAAGAATGGTGGTTGAAGGCGAGGCAATGGCAATAGCCGAACTGGGAATAAGATAAGCCAGCAAGCCCAAGACAAGTCAAAGCCAACTTTCTTATAACATAACATTATCAACAACAATGAGACATCTCATATTAGCAACCCTTCTCTCCACATTAGGAGCAACAGCCATGGCGGAAGACAATCCGCTGTGGCTGCGCCACTCCGCCATCTCGCCCGACGGCAAGACAGTGGCCTTCGCCTACCGCGGCGACATCTTCACAGTGCCTGCCACAGGCGGCGAAGCCAAGCAGATAACATCCAACGCTGCCTTCGACTCCTACCCCGTGTGGAGTCCCGACAGCCGCCACATTGCCTTCGCCTCCAACCGCGAGGGTAGCATGGACGTGTGGGTGATGGACGCCGACGGAGGCGTGCCCCACCGCATCACAACCAACAGCGGCAACGAAACCCCACTGCGCTGGCTCGACAACGCCACCGTGCTCTTCAAGACCGACATCATGCCCTCCGCCCAGTCAATCATCTTCAGCGGCTCATTCCCCCAAGTCTACAGCGTGGGCATCGACGGAGGCCGACCCAAGCTCTTCTCCGAAATCACAATGGACGCTCTCGACATCAACGCCCAGGGCGACATCATCTACATGGACAACAAGGGCTATGAAGACCCCTGGCGCAAGCACCACCGCTCGCCCATCACACGCGACATCTGGCTCAAGAGCAACGGCTCCTACAAGAAGCTCACATCGTTCAACGGCGAGGACCGCGACCCAGTGTGGGCTGCCGACGGCAAGTCGTTCTACTATCTGAGCGAGCTTAACGGCTCATTCAACATCTTCCGACGCTCGCCCGACGGCAAGGACACACAAATCACGAGCCACAACACCAACCCCGTGCGCTTCCTCACAGCGTCCGCCGACGGCACCCTCTGCTACGGCTACGACGGCGAAATCTACACCGTGCGCGAGGGCGCACAGCCCAAGAAGCTCAACATCAAGATTACTGCCGACAACGAGGGCAAGAACCTCATACGCCAGATACAATACTACGGAGCGAGCAACATCAAGCTCTCGCCCAACGGCAAGGAAGTGGGATTCGTGCTACACGGCGACGTCTACGTCACCAACCTCGAATACCGCACCACCAAGCAGATAACCGACACACCTGAGCAGGAGCGCAACATCGACTTCGCGCCCGACGGACGCACCATCGTCTACGACTCCGAGCGCAACGGACTATGGCAAATCTACGCCACAACCATCAAGGACAAGGACGAGAAGCAGTTTGCCTACGCCACCGCACTTGAGGAGGAGCGGCTGACACAGTCGGACAGCACTTCGCTCTGCCCACAGTACAGCCCCGACGGCAAGGAGATTGCCTTCTGGGAGAACCGGTGCACCCTGCGCGTGCTCAACGTCAAGAGCAAGAAGGTGCGCACGGCGATGGACGGCAAATACCTCTTCTCCTACAGCGACGGCGACATCGACTTCGCATGGAGCCCCGACAGCAAGTGGCTGCTGTCTTCCTACATGGGCACGGGCGGATGGAACTGCCCCGACATAGCCCTCGTCGACGCCTCGGGCAACGGCAAGATACACAACCTCACCAACAGCGGCTATAGCGACGTCAACGCTCGATGGGTGCTCGGCGGCAAGGCTATGCTCTTCAGCAGCGACCGCGCCGGCTACCGCAGCCACGGCAGCTGGGGCGCAGAGTACGACGCCTACATCATGTTCTTCGACCTCGACGCCATGGAGAAGTTCCGCATGAACAAGGAGGAGCGACAGCTCGCCAAGGACAACATGACCAAGAAGGAGAAGAAGGAAGAGGAAAAGAAGGAGAAGGAGGAGAAGAAGAATGCCGACACGCCGAAGCCTGCCGACGTCGACGAACTCAAGTTCGACCTCGACAACTGCCGCGACCGCGTCATCCGACTCACCGTCAACTCCTCCAACCTCGGCGACGCCATCCTCGACAAGGACGGCGAAAACCTCTACTACAAGGCTGCATTCGAGGGGGGCTACGACCTCTGGCGACACAACCTCGTGGACAACCGCACCGAGCTTATAAGCAAGGGAATAGGCGGAGGCTACATGCTCTTCGACAAGGACTACAAGAACCTCTACTTCACAAGCGGAGGCACAATCAAGAAGTTCGACACAGCAAGCCGAGCCACCAAGAACATCGACTTCGAGGCCACATTCAACTACAAGCCCTACGGCGAGCGTGCCTACATGTTCGACCACGTGTGGCGGCAAATCAAGGACAAGTTCTACGTGGACAACCTGCACAACGTCGACTGGGACGCCTACCGCAAGACCTACGAGCGATTCCTGCCCTACATCAACAACAACTTCGACTTCCAGGAAATGCTCAGCGAGATGCTTGGCGAGCTTAACGCCTCGCACACCGGAGCACGCTACAGCGGCACATGGGCATCATTGCAGACAGCCAACCTCGGACTCTTCTACGACGAAAGCTACGAGGGCGACGGCCTGCGCGTGAAGGAAGTGGTGAAGAACGGACCCTGCGCCGTCAAGAACACCGACATCAAGCCCGGCTGCATCATTCAGCAAATCGACGGCGAGACCGTGAAGGCTGGCATGGACTACTTTCCTCTGCTCGACGGCAAGATAGGCAAGCCCATACGCCTCACCGTGAGCAAGTCGAAGGGTGGCAAGACATTCGACGTCACCGTGAAGGGCATCTCCAAGGGCGAGCTCACCAACCTGCTCTACAAGCGTTGGGTGGAGCGCAACCGACAGATGGTGGACAGCCTCTCGGGCGGACGGCTTGCCTACGTGCATGTGCGCGCCATGAACGCCGAGAGCTTCCACGACGTCTACGCCGACCTGCTCGGCGAGAAGAACCGCAAGTGCGAGGCTGCCATCGTCGACGAGCGCCACAACGGCGGCGGATGGCTCCACGACGACCTCTGCACCCTGCTCAACGGCAAGAACTACCAGAAGTTTGTGCCACGAGGCAAGTTCATAGGCAACGACCCTTTCAACAAGTGGATCAAGCCTTCGTGCGTGCTCATCTGCGAGGACGACTACAGCAACGGACAGGGATTCCCGCTCGTCTACAAGACGCTCGGCATAGGCAAGCTCATCGGAGCGCCAATAGCAGGCACCATGACAGCCGTGTGGTGGGAGACGCTGCTCGACCCATCGCTCGTCTACGGCATCCCGCAGGTGGGCTGCATGTCGCTCGACGGTGTCTACAGCGAGAACACTCAGCTCAACCCCGACATCACCGTCTACAACTCGCCTGAGGACTATCTCTCGGGCAACGACCGACAGCTCAAGGCTGCCGTGGAGGAAATGCTGAAAGTTATTGACAAGAAGTAATCGACAAGAAGTAAAAAAGAAAATCGTCAGAAGAATTATTTAAAAACAACAAATGAACAAACTAACAATCGGAATAATCTCCGCACTCGCATTGGCTGGCTCGCTGCCAGCCAATGCACAGTTTAATATTGTGAACCCCCTGCCGCAGAAGATACAGGCCACAGGATTCACCACCGTGCCACAGAGCGTGAGAATCAAGACCACCAGCCAGCGCCAGCAGTCGATAGCCGTGGCTGCGCTCAAGAGCGCGCTCAAGGTGGAGCAAGGAGCCAAATTCACCGTCACCCTCGGCGTAAAGGGCGACAAGAGCGTCAAGGCCTACACCAAGCACCTGCCCGACAAGGCCGAAGCCTACTGGCTCAGCGTGAGCGACAAGGGAGCAGTAGTGGTAGGCAACGACGAGGAGGGACTCTTCTACGGCGTGCAGACCCTGCTCGGCTCAATGGCGCAAGGCAAGCTCGAGAAGGGCACCGTGAGCGACTGGCCCGACGTCGACTTCCGAGGCACCGTCGAGGGATTCTACGGCACGCCCTGGAGCCATCAGGCGCGACTGAGCCAAATAGAGTTCTACGGACGCAACAAGCTGAACACCTACATCTACGGACCTAAGGACGACCCCTACCACCGCGACCAGTGGCGCAAGCCCTACCCCGCCGACGAGGCTCAGCGCATAAAGCAGCTCAACGAAGTGTCGAAGCAGAACGGCGTGAACTTCTACTGGGCGATACACCCCGGCGTCGACATAAAGTGGAACAACGACGACCGCGACAACCTTATCAACAAGCTTGAGATGATGTACGCCCTCGGCATTCGCTCCTTCGCCGTGTTCTTCGACGACATCTGGGGCGAGGGCGCAAAGGCCGACAAGCAGGCTGAGCTGCTCAACTATGTCGACGACAACTTCATCAACCGCCACCACGACATCTCGCCGCTCATCATGTGCCCCACTGAGTACAACCGCGCCTGGGCGAACGACGAGAAGGGCTACCTGCGCACACTCGGCACCAAGATGAACAAGGACATACGCATCATGTGGACTGGCAACAGCGTGGTGCATTGCATCGACAAGGAGTCGATGGAGTGGATCAACAGCCGCATCGACCGCAAGGCCTATATCTGGTGGAACTTCCCCGTGAGCGACTTCGTGAGAGACCACGTGCTCCTTGGTCCTGCCTACGGCAACGGCAAGGACATTGCCGACGACATGTCGGGATTCGTGTCCAACCCTATGGAGCACGCCGAGGCCTCGAAAATAGCACTCTACGGCATTGCAGACTACACTTGGAACATGAAGGCCTACGACTACCAAAAGGACTGGACCAAGGCCATCAACGCCCTGCTGCCATCAAACGCCGAGGCCCTGCACACCTTCGCCCTCTACAACAAGGACCTGGGACAGAACGGCCACGGATTCCGACGCGACGAGGGCGAGGAGCTCAGCCACATAGCCCAGGCTGCCATCAAGGGCGACAAGAAGGCTATAGGCGAAATCAACGCCAAGTGCCTGCAACTGAAGAACGCTTGCGACCTCCTGCTTGCCGACAAGACCAACAAAGAGCTTATTCGCGAGCTGCGCCCCTGGCTCCTTCAGGCCAAGAACCTTGCCGACTACGGCTCTACGGTGGTGATGATGCTCGAGGGCAACTCCACACTCGACTTCACCTCGCTCTACAGCCAGGCCCGCTCCATCCAGGAACAGATGTTTGAGCTGGAGAACTCCGACGTGCGCCACGCCCTGCAGCCCGGCATCAAGGTGGGCACAAAGGTGATGCTGCCCACCCTGCAGAAGCTCTTCACCCTGGCTGTGGACAACTACAACAAGCAGAACGGCACCACTCTCTCCAACGTGTCGGAATACATGCCCTACAAGCTCACCAGCAACGTGGAGCAGCTGCGCCTGCTGCCCGTGAGCATCAAGAACTCCAACGTGAGCGTGGCTCCTTCCAACGAGGTGATCTACTGGCAGAATGACGGATTCATCGAGATTGCCACCGACCACGCCGTGACGCTCAATGGCATGGACTTCAACTTCGACGTGGTGAACATCGCCCGGAAGTTCAAGCTCGAAGTGATGGTCGACGGCGCATGGCAGCCCATCAGCCTCTCCATGAACGAGCGGCGCAAGACTGTGGTGAACACGGGAGCCGAAATCGACGGTCTTAAGGCCACTAAGCTGCGCCTCACCAACGTCTCGGGCAGCGACCTGCAAGTGTACTTCCGCAGCTTCCGCTTTGCAACGAAGTAAGATTTGTTGAATTTTGAATTTTGAGTTTTGAGTTTTGAATTGTGCGCTATGCGCATTTTGAGTTTTGAATTTTGAATTTTGAATTGATTAATCAAAACTCAAAATTCAAAACTGAACAAT
>ULYE01029389.1_pt1 | contig 29413 bp, 19 predicted proteins | sample 1961921 | NCBI WGS metagenome assembly ULYE01 (sample SAMEA4835856, study PRJEB28245) | human gut metagenome | biome: gut microbiome; material: fecal sample | place: Denmark | collected 2008 | reverse complement strand
ATCAGGCGGCGGACGGAATCCAATCAGACGGCGGACGGAATCCGATCGGATTGCGTTCGGGTAACGGTGATAAAAGCTTAGGTAGTGTAAACAGATCCGTGACACATAGTTCTGTTTACACTGCCGCAGAGGGTGCGACATTGTTAATATACTGCGCACAACCGTTGTAGATTTTCCTCAAAACTATCCTTGTCTATGGCGCCGTTCTTCAGCGCCGAACGATAGTTGTATATGGTCTGCGGCGAGTAGGACAGTATGCCGGCTATCATCGAACTCTCGGTAATGCCGAGCCTTATCAGGGCTGCCACACGCAGGCTGGGTGTCAGCTCGTTGTTCTCCTTCAGCTCTACCTGCGCCTCGGGCGTGAGCAGCGTGTTCAGCTCCTCGACGAACGTGGGATAGAGCGAGAGAAAGATGCTGTCGAACTGCGAGAAGAAGGTCTGGTTCTCCTCGGCGGTGCGCTTCGACGAGGAGAGAATGCTCAGCAACTCCTTCTGCTGGTTGGCTTTTATCTTGCGTATCACCATCTTGCGCTGATTCTCCAGCTTCTCTATATACAGATAGCACAAACTGATGTAGGCTTTCGCCATATACTCGCGCTTGGCGTTAGTCTGCTCAAGCTCGTCGTTCAATTTCTCAAGTTCGTCGTTTGCCTCCTTCTGCTTCTTATTGGTAGCGCTCAGCTGTTCGGTCTGAGCCGTCAGGTTTTTCTCGTTCTGCTGCATCAAGTTGTTTTTACGTTTGATGCGCATCGTCTCTACAACTATCACCAACAGCAGCACTATAACGGATAACATAAGTACGATGTGCCACTTGCCTGCGTTTTCCAGCGCATGGTTGTAGGCAGAGAATATGGTGTGCAGGTTGGAGTAAAGATCTATGCGTCGTAGTCGGCTGCTGAACACGTTAGCGTCGTTCAGCGAGACGTTGATATACCGCTGTGCTTTGCGCACATCATGCTTGTATAGCCTCAGAGCCACCTCCTGCAACGCCATGCCCTCATTGGTTGCCGACATCACGTCGCTGATGGCTGCAAGCAGCAGGTAGCGCTCCTGCAGCTCCGGCTGATGGTGTCTGCCGTAGACCTTCGCCAGAATGAATGCCGACTTGCCGTACAGCCAACTGTCGGGCTTCAACTGCGACATGGCTTTGCTCAGGCACGCCTCTATATCCTTGACGCCGCCGTTGGAATGGGCGAGCTGCACACCCTTCATATAGTAATACTGCGCGTCTTTCTGCGGACTATACAGCAGAGCGTTGTCCATATACTTATGGAAGAGCCGGTCGTAGCGCGGACCGTACTCGGTGTCGTGGGTCGAGAGTTTCAGATTGAAGTAGAGCGCACATTGTGCACAGTTGTAAAGGTAGTTGAGTCGGCGGTCGGTTGGCGGCACCTCAATATTGTCGAGTATCTCCTTCGCCTCTATGTAGAAGTTGCGTGAGACGAGCAGACGCGCCTTTATAATCTGAAACTTCTTGTAACAATTCGAATCGTTGGCGTGCCTTGTCAGGTTGATACCCTTCTGCGTGTACACCATAGCCGAGTCGTAGATGTACGGAGAGTATTCGTTCACCAGTCGCTCGTACATCTGCAACTTGGCTTCCTTGTCGGTGACGTATGCGGAGCCAAGTTTTATCTGCTCTATCTTCTTATCCTTTTGGACATAATAATCCGTACGATGAGCTATTACAGAATCCAAACGTTCGTACAGCTCATCGTTGTCAGCGTGCAAACAGAGAGTTTGTTTTAGTACGGGGGGGGGGAAATTAACTACTCCAAAGGCTTGCGCGCAAAAAGTTATCACTAAAAATAATAATTTCATAGCGTTTGTTTTAGTATTGGGGAATTAACTGCTACAAAGTTATGTAATTTCTTCTTATTTTAAATAAGAATATAGAGAAAATTTTTTAGTACTATTGTATTTAATGTCTACTATTGGCCTTTTTACGAACAGCATAAACAGCTGATTGTTCGATAGATACGCTTCTTGCCATTATAAAAATCTACCTAAAGACTACCATACGGCTACCATGCGCGCAGTTGCTCGGAAAAGCTTGATAATTTTGCACCCAGAAAAAGATTATTACCCAAATGAAAAGATTTTAGGACAACGATTTTCAGTAAAAAGATTTTTCAGAATAAATGCAATTTTTAGTAATTCTAACATAATTATGAAGTATCTTAAGTCATTGACATTAAAAATGTGTGTCATTGCAGCTGCCCTATTGTTGGCATCGCCTGCAGTGGCTGTAAACTCGAATGGAAGGGGTACTAAAGTAAAGACTGTATATCAGGATACAGACCCTTCAGCTCCTAATTATCTTAAAAATCGTAGAGCCCTCGTAGGTCCGGGCTGCACCGTAAACAGCGTCGGTGACGGCGTGAAAGTGCTTAGTGGGATGAAAAACCTGCAAAACATCTGCAACGACAACTTGGACGACTATGCAGAGTTCATAGGTCTTGCTGACGCTGCTGTAGCAGGAGCACCGGTGTTGAGCGTGAAAGACAACCAACACTACTATGCCGGCGGCATGGAAGCAGGATTCACTATCTGTGCAAACTCAAAGAGTGGTTTGCTTTCGCTTGATCTGGCAAGCTTCTTTAAAATCCAGTTCCTCAAGGACGGAGAGAACGTTGGCGGACTTTGCGACATCGAAAATGCAAAGAATGTCACAGGTATCGGGTTGTCTTTGATTACGATTCCTGGTTCTGATCTCATAACGAAGTCGTTCATAGCGAAGGCTCCCGGCGACTTCGACGAAATCAAGCTTGTTCGTTTGGGCGTGGTTGCTGATGCCCTCGCTACATTCAATGTCAAGTATGCTTTCGTAGGTTCGGCTCGCGAATATACTATTACTAACAATAAAGAGAATGGTATATCGAAATATGCAACAGACTTTGGAAGAGGAGAAATCAAGTTGGAAACAAAAGAAACCAGTCCAAGTGGCGTAAAACCCATTGGTGGCGATAATGTTATCAATGAGGATTTGAAAGATTCATATGACTTAATTTATAATCTGCTTCTTGTAGCAACTCCTCGCCCTATCACAGTGGTAAGCAAGCCTTCGGACAATAAAGAAACTTTCCCTGCCGGCACGGAAGTGGGATTCAAATATAACAGCAAGTCTTTATTAAGTGTTGACGTTGCAGGTGCTGTTCTTATTACATTGTATGACAAGGATGGAAACAAGGTGGGTGGACCATATAATGTTTCCCTTTCTGTTTTGAAACTTGGACTTTTGGAGTTTAATGATGGAGTTGAAGCTGTTGTAAAGTCACCAGTGCCATTCTCGTCAGCAAAGATAGAATTGCAAGGTCTTAAGGTTCTCAAGTTAGGTGCGGAAACAGTCAACTACGCCTTTGTGCGCATGGCTCCCGATTTAGCTACCCACCACTGCCCTATCGAGGCAACAGCAAGCCACAACGTCTGCGGATGCGAGAACGAGTATCAGCTGCAGCACAGCGATAAGGTGAGCAACATCACATGGAGCATCGTTTCGCAGCCTGCCGACTCTAAAATCTCGCTCGACACACAGACCGGCATGGTGTCTAACATATACGTGCCGGGCGACTATACGTTCATGGCTACAGCAACAGCAGACGGTTGCACCGAGACAACAACAATACACTACGCACCCTACTATAACTCTGCCGACCACGGCGTAACGCTGCTCGTAAACAACAAGAACGAAGCGGACAAGTACGCTCTGAGCGACGAGAAGGGCGGCTCGCTGATTCAGATCTTCGGCGGCATGGAGAATGCAAACGCAATTCTCACACCTTCGCTGACCGACTTCGCCTCAACCAATCCTGGCATTGAAATCGTAAACAATACGGGCATCATCGGCGTAAAGTCGATAGACGGTTCTAATCTTGCAAAGAACGTCGCTACAGACCACGCAATGAAGGTGGGCTTCGTTGTTTCTTCTACAGCAACCGGACTCTCTGCTAAAGCTCTTGAACTGTACAACATACAGCTTCTGAAGAATGGCAATAAGGTATATGGCGACGCAACAACCCATTGGAACGGTATCTCGGCTGGTCTCATCGGTTCTGAAAAGACAGAGAAGGGACGTCTGAGCATCGACGTGCCGGCTGGCACCGACTTCGACGAAATCGTACTCTACAGTAGCGGAGTGCTCAGCGCAAACCTCGATAAGCTCAACGTCTACTATGCTTATGTGAGCGACGAGACAATGGAGAACACTGCAAACAACGCTCTCTATGGCGCAGAGGTTGTGTCTGTAGACAATACCGACGCCTCTATCGACCTCGCAAATACAAAGATTGTAAGTGTGGCTACAATAGGCAGCGGTTTGACTAACATGAGCAACCTCATCGACAACGACATGAACACATACATGACGTTCCCGCTCGGAGTGGATTTGAATGGTGCTGCCGTTATGGTGAACGTCGGCAAGATTGTAAACAAGCAGCAGAACAATGTAACGAGGGCTGCAGCAGAACAGAGCAAGCAGGGACAGAAGATTGTATTGGCAACCAACCAGCTCACACTCGGACTGGGCGTAGACCTTATAAAGGTGCTCAAGGTTACAACATATCTCGACGATAAACAGCAGGAGGAACTGACCGACTGGAAGGTGCTCGGCGCTGATGTAATAGGAACTGGAGGCAAAGGCTACGTTTCGCTCGTAACAACAAAGCCTTTCAATAAGCTGAAGATTGAGCAGGTAAATCCGGTAAAGGCAGCAAACACCTTGCAGATTGGCGGCATCGCTCTCACAAGCAACATCAACGAGGACGGCACATCAACCGACTGCCCTGAGGAGTTCCTCGTGCTCGATGAGGATGAAACACTCGACGACTCACGCAACCTCACCAAGGCAACAATGGTGTTCCACCGCACATTCACTACTGGCCAGTGGAACTCGCTCATTCTGCCGGTTGATATGAATGCAGAGCAGGTGAAGGCGGCATTCGGAGCAGATGCTAAGATTGCAAGATTCAACCGTCTGAAGGACAAGTGGATATACTTCGATACGCAGGCGGAGAATAATCTTCATATCGAAAAGAACGTGCCGTACATAATCAATCCGACAAAGCAGCCGACAGCTGTAAACAGAACATATAATGTAGGCGGCGAGAATACGAAGCACATCAACGGTCTTGTATATACCGTGACCGGTATCGCATACGACGACCAGACTGCAAAGCTGCAGCAAGAGGATACAGAATACACAAACGGTATGACGCACTACGGTTCGTACGAGAACCCGACTGTCGTTCCTGCCGACTCATACATACTGCATCGCTCAGGAGACATGGTTCACACAGCTGTAGAGCATCCAAGCATAAAGAGCTACCGCACATGGCTGCGCGAGACTACTCCGTCGGGTGAGACTCTGCAGATGCGTGTTGAACAGAACGACGGTCCGTCTACCGGCATCAAGGTGATTGAGGAGACTGCAAAGAACGTAAACGCCGTATACAACGTAAGCGGCATGCGCATGAACAGCAGCAACACCGACAACCTGCCGAAGGGCGTCTACATCATCAACAACAAGAAAGTGGTTATCAAGTAAAAAAAACGATAATTATGAAGAAGAAATATATAGCTCCTTCCATCGAAATCATAAACATGGAGCCGACAAGCATCATGGAAGTGTCTGGTTGGACTCCTTCAGGAGACAAGAAGAACGATGGTTTCGGCGTGACAGAGGAGGACAAAGACAATCCGTTCAAAGACGACGAATTCTAAACAAGGCAATATACTAATATAATATTGCATATAAATCATTTTGGTAAAATCTAATAGAAAATCAAGTTGAAAAGGGAGGCCTGGGAAGGTCTCCCTTTTTTATTGTCATTAGAGAGCGTGTTTAGTTAGCTCTGCCGCATTCAAAATGACAAGATGGGAGGATAATTGGTGTGAAGGCTTACAGACGGCTACAGAGGCTGGGAGATAATTGTGAAGGCTGGGAGATGACTGCTCAGGCTGGTAGATGGCTGGTAGATAAAACTGCTATCTGCCAGCCGTCAACCCACTACCCCACAACGTGTTACACGCCTGCTGGGAGATATGGTAGATTTTTTTTGCTACAAAACAAAAACGGAGGCTCTTTCGAGTCTCCGTTTAAGTTGTCCTAGGCGGATTCGAACCACCACAATTTTTCCTTTATCAGGATTGCTCAAGTAATCTTGTAGCAATAAAAACAAAAAAGGAGGCGATAAAGCCTCCTTAAACGTTGTCCTAGGCGGATTCGAACCACCACAAACAGAACCAAAACCTGTTGTGCTACCATTACACCATAGGACAATGCGACTGCAAAGATACGCATTTTTGTAAAAACAGCCAAACGAATCGGCTGTTTTTTTACATATATGGGGTAGAGCGAACGAGTCGCCCTACCCCCCATTTTATATCGTTAACCGTTGTTTCGTAACGACTACTTCACTGTGATGAGGTAGTAGTTCTTCTTGCCGCGCTGCACGAGCAGATACTTGCCGTCGATGAGGTCTTCGGCAGTAACCACCTGGTCGAACGCTCCGAGTTTCTCCTTGTTGAGCGATACGCCGCCGCCCTGCACGAGCTTGCGCATCTCGCCCTTAGAGTTGAAGATCTTCACGTCGTCGCGTGTGAAGAGGTCTACAGCGGGCTGTCCGAGCTGATCTTTCGGCAGCTGGAAGTGGGGCACGCCCTCGAAGATAGAGAGCAGCGTAGCCTCGTCGAACTTCTGGAGAGTCTCCTTTGTACCCTTTCCGAAGAGGATGTTAGAAGCCTCCTGAGCGGTCTCGAGGTCCTCGCGAGAGTGAACCATTGTTGTCACCTCCTCAGCCAGACGCTTCTGCAGAACGCGGCGTCCCGGGTCTTCGTTGTGCTCGGCTATGAGCGCGTCGATGGTTTCCTTGTCGAGGTCGGTGAATATCTTGATGTACTTCTCAGCCTCGGCGTCGCTCACGTTGAGCCAGAACTGGTAGAAAGCATACGGAGTGGTGCGAGCCGGGTCGAGCCAGACGTTGCCGCTCTCGGTCTTGCCGAACTTCTTGCCGTCGCTCTTGGTGATGAGCGGGCATGTGAGGCAGTAACATTCTGCGTCGTTGCCGAGTGTGCGGTGGATAAGCTCTGTGCCGGTGGTCATGTTGCCCCACTGGTCGTTGCCGCCGAGCTGCAGGCGTACGCCGTACTTCTGGTACTGGTAGAGGAAGTCGTAGCCCTGGAGCAGCTGGTATGTGAACTCTGTGAACGAAAGACCGTCGCGAGCCTCGCCGTTGAGGCGCTTCTGCACGCTGTCCTTCGCCATCATGTAGTTGACGGTGATGTGCTTGCCTACTTCGCGAGCGAAGTCGAGGAAGGTGAAGTCCTTCATCCAGTCGTAGTTGTTGACGAGCTCAGCCTTGTTAGGCTCTGTGCCGTCGAAGTCGAGGAACTTAGACACCTGTTTCTTGATAGCCTCCTGGTTGTGGTAGAGGGTAGCAGCGTCGAGCAGGTTGCGCTCCTGGCTCTTGCCAGAGGGGTCGCCAATCATACCGGTAGCACCGCCTACGAGCAGGTAGGGCTTGTGGCCGCAGCGCTGCAGATGGCGCAGCATCATGATGCCACAGAGGTGACCGATGTGGAGAGAGTCGGCTGTAGGGTCGGTGCCCAGATACGCAGACACCATGTTGGCATTGAGATACTCCTCAGTGCCGGGCATAATCTGCGCGAGCATACCGCGCCAGCGCAGTTCTTCAACGAAATTCTTTGTCATTATTGCTGTTGTTTTTTTGATGATTGCTATTTTTAGCTTTTAAGGCTGCGTTTAAGCCGCCTTTTGGGGAGCGTTTAAGCCTTTCTAAGCCTCTTTAGGCCTCTCTAAGCCTTGGGGAGGACTATTTAGCCTTGGAGGACTTATTGCCGCTAACTAAGCCCTCCCCGACGGGGAGGGTTGGGAGGGGCTTTTTAGGGCACGGGGTCGTAGCCAGAGCCTCCCCACGGGTTGCAGCGCAGGATGCGCCAGATGGCGAGCGCCATGCCCTTGAAAAAGCCGTGTTTCTGCAGCGCCTGGCGAGCATACTCTGAGCATGTCGGCGTGAAGCGGCAGGAGGGCGGCGTGTAGGGCGTGATGCAGACCTGGTAGAAGCGTATGGGGAGTATGGCGAGCCATACCAGTGCGCGAGAGATGTAATGGGCGCAGCGCGAGAACAAACGTGAGATTTTCATTACTGTTCTGCGTTTTCGGCTTCTTCTGCCATGTCCTTGCCAATCTTCTCTGCTATGCGCTGCAGCAGGTTTGCTGTCTTGCGCTCCACTTCCTCGTAGCTGCGCAGGTTGTGGTCGGTCCAGATGAAGCAGAGCGAGAGCGTCTTGCGCTGTTCTACGGTCTGGAGGGTGTCGATGAGCACCTGCTTGTTGCGTCTGTAGGCTTCGCGTACGAGTCGCTTCACAAGGTTGCGCTTCACGGCGCGCTTGAAGAATCGCTTCGGCACACTCACCATCATCTGTGCGAGCGGTTCGTGTGCGTCGCCATCCTCGGTCATGAACACCACACGCAGCGGAAAGGCAGACATCGACTTTGCTCCGCCTCCTTTGAAGAGGCGGTCGATGAGCTTCTTGCTGTTTATGCGCTCACTCTTTGGGAGCTGTTGTGATGATGTCATAAGGTGGTGTTATGGTGATATGGTGAGATGTTGTGGTGTTGAGATGTTGAGATTTGATGATGAAATGGTGTTATGTTGAGATGTTGAGATTTGTCTATACCAATAAAAGGTAATGTCACCATCTCACCATAACAACCCAACAACATCTCATGTCAACATCTCACCACCTCACCATCTCAACCTATTTATTATTCTCAAGATAGTAGCGCAAGGCGCTTGTCATCGACGGGTGTTCCTTTGTAGGAGCCTCGAGGTCGAGTCGGTATCCGGCGTCGGTTACAGCCTTGGCTGTAGCTGGTCCGAATGTGGCGATGCGCACGTCGTTCTGCTCGAAGCTGGGGAAGTTCTTCGTGAACGCCTTGATGCCCGATGGGCTGAAGAAGACGAGCATGTTGCAGTCGAACTTGGCTGCTTCTTCCTCGGTGAAGTCGTTGCTCACGGTGCGGTACATGACGCACTCGGTGTGGTTGAGTTTCTTCGAGTCGAGCAGCTGCTTTACGTCGTCGTTGTGAACGCTGCTCAGCGGCACGAGATATTTCTCGCCCTTGTGCTTCACCATTGTGGGGATGAGCGAGTCGAGCTTGCCGGTGTTGCCGAAGAACACCTTGCGCTTGCGATACTGCACATACTTCTGTATGTAGAGTGCGATTGTCTCTGTTACGCAGAAGTACTTCATGTCCTCGGGGATAGTGATTCGCATCTCCTTAGCGAGTTTGAAGTAGTTGTCGATAGCGTGGCGCGAGGTGAACACCACCGCTGTAAAATCGAGAAGACCTATCTTCTGCTGTCTGAATTCTTTGGGGCTGAGTCCTTCTACTTTGATGAACGGACGAAAGACGAGTTCCACGCCGAAGTCCTTTGCGATGTCGAAGTAAGGCGACTTTTCGCTTGACGGTTCAGGCTGTGATATCAGAATCTTCTTTATCATTTTTATATCTTGAAGCTTAAATATTTATCATTTTTCGGGGGTGTGGTCGCTTTTGTCTTAGAAATTCACTTTCAGGCAGTTGGCAATCATTGTCAGCGAGCCTATCAGCGCCGCGAGAGGTACGAGTTCAAGCGTGCAAAAGTACAAAAAATTTTGCAGAAAACCGCCTCTGTGCCTAAAAAAGATGATGTACGACTTGTAAAGGGAGAGCAACTTGAAGAGTGCTATCACGAGGAATGTGCAGACGAGCGTGGTCTGTACCGGCATCTTGAAGTAAGCCTGGAGCATCACCACGGGGAAGAGACATACGCCCTCCATTCCGAGGAAGAAGAGGTTTGACTTCATCCAGAACTCGTTGTTGCGCTTGTTGAAGAACACCCATCCCACGAGCCAGTAGAACAGCGTCTTGAGCGTCATGTAGGCGAAGACGGTGAGCGAGAATATGGCTATCACCTGGTAGTGGTCGACGACGAACGTGTCGGCGACGTACAGCTGTGTGTAGAAGAAGTAGACCAGACCCAGCAGCAGACACGTCTGCAGCACGAGGAAGAACTGGAAGCGCAGTTCTTCGGATGTCTCGGTTACGGCGGTCATGTTCTCGCTCAGGGGCGGTCGGAAGAACTCCTTGGCCTGTCGCAGTATGAAGCGTCGCGACTTGGTGTATGCTATGAGCGCTATGCAGAAGCAGAAGATGAGCAGCAGTGTGATGATGTTGTCGCGCGCTATGGTGTAGGGCACGGGGTCGCCAGCCACGCCGATTCGTCCGCCGAAGAGGTCGGGGTTGAAGAACGGCTTGCCGGTGAAGTACGACTCGCGGTAGTATTGCGGCAGGTTGACGTCGCGCCACGAGTGTCCGCGTGTGTGTCCGGGCAGGTGCAGCGTGTCAGGCTGCTGACTCCATGTTATCTCCGACGGGCGTATGTGAGCCTGGATAGCGGAGTCCTGCTGTGCAGGCGTGGCGTCCTTGGGCAGCCATCTCAGCACTTCTGCCGGCGTGAGCTGGTGGTGCTGGGATACGGGCTTGGCGCCGACGGGCAGTCCGTCGGCGCCAAGAACTATCTCCTCTGTATGTATGGAGTCGGTTGTTATCATGTCAATATTATTTTTGTTGAGGTGTTGTTGTGGTGAGATGGTGAGATTTCTATGTTGAGGTGGTGTTGTGGTGAGATGGTGAGATTTGTCTATACCTATAAAAGGTAATGTCACCACCTCAACATCTCAACACAACACCATATCACCACACCACACTCAACATTCACCATTCTTTAGATTCCGAATTCCTTGCGGATATCGTCTACGCGGTCGAGTTTCTCCCATGTGAAGAGCTCCACCTCCATCTCCTTTGTCTCGTGATAGCGCGATGAGAAGGTCTTCTTCACTACCTCGTTCTTGCGGCCCATGTGTCCGTAGGCAGCTGTCTCGCGATAGATAGGCTGGCGCAGCTTGAGATCCTTCTCGATGGCCTTCGGACGGAGGTCGAAGAGCTTCTCAATCTTCTTTGCAATCTCGCCGTCGCTCATCTGCACGCGGCTGCGTCCGTATGTGTTGACGTAGATGTTCACCGGCTCAGCTACGCCGATAGCGTAGCTCACCTGCACGAGCATCTCGTCGGCAACGCCTGCCGCTACCATGTTCTTTGCGATGTGGCGTGCTGCGTATGCTGCCGAGCGGTCTACCTTCGAAGGGTCTTTGCCAGAGAAGGCTCCGCCGCCGTGTGCGCCCTTGCCGCCGTATGTGTCGACGATAATCTTACGACCGGTGAGACCGGTGTCGCCGTGGGGGCCTCCGATTACGAACTTGCCAGTCGGGTTGACGAAGTACTTGATGTCGTCGCCGAAGAGTGCGAGCACCTTCTCGCTGTGTATCTCTGCCTTGACGCGCGGCATGAGTATGTTGAGCACGTCGTCCTTGATCTTGGCGAGCATGCGCTCGTCGTCGGTGTCGAACTCGTCGTGCTGTGTAGACACTACGATGGTGTCGATGCGCTGCGGTATGCCTTCCTCCGAGTATTCAACGGTGACCTGGCTCTTAGAGTCGGGGCGCAGGTATGTCATCTGCTTGCCCTCCTTGCGTATGTCAGCGAGCACGCGCATGATGAGCTGTGCGAGGTCGAGCGTTACGGGCATGTAGTTCTCGGTCTCGTTGGTGGCGTAGCCGAACATCATTCCCTGGTCGCCGGCGCCCTGGTCCTCTTCCTTCTCGCGGCTCACACCACGGTCGATGTCGTCCGACTGCTCGTGGATGGCTGTGAGCACACCGCATGAGTTGCCGTCGAACTGATACTCCGACTTTGTGTAGCCAATCTGGTTGATGGTCTTGCGTGCGATGTTCTGCAGGTCGATGTAGACGTTAGAGCGCACCTCGCCCATGATTACTACCTGACCGGTTGTCACGAACGACTCGATGGCGCAGTGTGCGTTTTCGTCGTAAGCGAGGAACTGATCTACTAAAGCGTCTGAAATCTGGTCGGCCACTTTGTCTGGATGGCCTTCTGAAACTGATTCTGAAGAAAAAAGATAATTCATTTTTCCAATTTTTAAATTTAAATAAGTGGAAAAACACCAAATTACCGCTGTCTAACCGTCGTTATCCTTTTACGTTTCGCGTTCTTACATTCGCGGTTAGCGTTGCAGTTTTAGCATTTTTTTGTGTGGTTGCAAGCAGCCAAATTCTTCCACAGGGTTATACATGTTTTGTTATCGGGTGCAAAGGTACGGCTATTTTTCGAGAGAGCGAAATAAAAACGCATAAAGTATTAGGTTTTAACGCAAAATTACCCTTTTTCCCTTTTTCGGTATACTTATTACGGATAAGCGGCGAATGGCGTTGTGTATTATGAAAATTTGTAGTAACTTCGCATTGCGATATCAGCAAACTGAGACAGTTCAATAGGTATATATACACACACAGATTCATATATGAAATCAGACAAGAAGAAAGACGCGTTACTCTCGATGATACGTCAGGGCAAGCCTATGACGCTCGGCGAGCAGGCGCGACTCGTGATGTTTCTCGCCACGCCGGCTATTCTGGCGCAGCTCACGACGACGATGATGCAGTACATCGACGCGTCGATGGTGGGCAGCATGGGCGCGCAGGCGTCGGCTTCCATCGGACTGATGGAGACGACGATGTGGCTGCTGGGCAGCATCTGCTCGGCGGCGGCAGCCGGATTCTACGTTCAGGTGAGCCATCAGTTGGGCTCCAACGACCCTCGGCGGGCTCGCAACACGCTCAGACAGGGCATAATGTCGGTGCTCGTGGTGAGCGCGCTCATAGGCTTGGTGTCGCTGGCGGTGAGTCCGTTCCTGCCCGTGTGGCTGGGCGGCGGCAGCGACATCACGCCCACGGCTTCTGCCTACTTCGCCATCGTGGCTACGGCTCTGCCCATATTCCAGTTCTCGATATTCGGCGCCGGCATGCTTAGGAGTTCGGGCAATATGGTTGTGCCGAGCGTGATGAGCGTGGTGATGATGTCGCTCGACGTGGTGTTCAACTTCTTCCTCATCTTCCCCACCCGACCCATGCAACTGTTTGGCGCAGAAGTAACTATGCCGGGCATGGGTATGGGCGTAGTGGGTGCGGCGATAGGCACCGTGTCGGCTGAGCTGGTGGCTGCGGCGATCACGATGTACATACTCTGTTTCCGCTCGAAAGAGCTGTCGCTGCGCATCGACACGGGGCGCTTTCTGCCCACATGGGGCGTGGTGAAGCGCGCGCTGCACATCAGTCTGCCTATGGGATTGCAGCAGACCATCATGTGCTCGGCTTACGTGATGACGACCATTATCATTGCGCCGCTGGGCACGTTCGCCATCGCCGCCAACTCGTTCGGCGTAATCGTGGAGAGTCTCTGCTACATGCCGGGCTACGGCATAGCCGATGCTGCTACGACGCTCGTCGGACAGAGCATCGGAGCCGGCAGGCACGAACTGATGAAGCGCTTTGCGTGGCTGTCGGTGGGCTTGGGCGTGACGGTGATGGCTGTGATGGGCGTGGTGATGTACGTCGGAGCGCCCGTAGCAATGGCTATGATGACGCCGGCTGAGGAGGTGCGCCGTCTGGGCGTGGAGGTGCTGCGCATAGAAGCGTTCGCCGAGCCGATGTTCGCCGCTGCCATCGTGAGCTACGGCGTGTTCGTGGGCGCTGCAAAGACGCTCGTGCCGAGCATCATGAACCTCGTCTCGATATGGGGCGTGCGCATATCGCTCGCCGCTCTGCTGGCGCCGTCGATGGGACTGCGCGGCGTGTGGATAGCTATGTGCATCGAACTCTGCTTCAGAGGCTTTATATTCTTAGTGAAACTCAAATTCTGGAACATTCAAACTTCATGCAATCATTATGAAAAAGATCAGTAACAAGGTTTTCGGCGGAGAGCGTCCGCTCTTCGAAATACACAACGTGGAGCTCGACCACGTACGCATCACCTTCGGCGAATCGGGCGTAAAGGAGTGTAGCAACATCGTTTGCCGCAACTGCTACTTCGAGGGCAAGTACCCACTGTGGCACGTGAAGAAGTCGGATATACGCAACTGCTATTTCGCTCCGGGCTCGCGTTCGGCGATATGGTACTCGGACGATATGCACATGGAGGACTGCGTGATAAACGGTCCGAAGTTCTTCCGCGAGATGAAGAATCTGTCGCTGAAGAACGTAACCGTGAACGATGCCGACGAGACGTTCTGGGGCATCGACGGACTGAAGCTGGAGAACGTGGTGCTGCACGAGGGTACGTACCCGTTCATGCACTGCCGCAACGTGAAGGTGGACGGTCTGGTGTCGGACGCGAAGTACGTCTTCCAGTACTCGCGCGACATAGAGATTCGCAACGCGAAGATAGACACGAAGGACTCGTTCTGGGAGGTGGATAACGTGACGGTGTACGACTCGGAACTGAACGGAGAGTTCCTCGGATGGCACTCACGTGGACTGCGACTCGTCAACTGCCATATATCGGGCGAACAGCCGCTCTGCTACGCCAAGGACCTCGTGCTCGAGAACTGCACATTCGACGCCGAATGCGACCGCGCGTTCGAGTATTCTACCGTGCAGGCTGACATACGCGGACATATAAAGAGCATAAAGAACCCTGCGTCGGGACGCATCGTGGCTGACAGCTTCGGCGAGATAATACTCGACGAGAATATCAAGAAGCCTGCCGACTGCGAGATTCTGACGCGGGCTTAGCCACAAAACAGATTGTTTGTAGACCCAATAACAATGGTCTATAAACTAAACATCGTTTGTCTATAAACATAAAACAAAACCCGTAAGCTATGGAATACGACTTTTCAATACCCACCGACCGACGCGGCACCGACTCGTACAAATGGGATTCGGCGCCAGAGGCTGACATCATTCCGATGTGGGTGGCAGATATGGACTTCGAGACTTTCCCTGGCATCACCGAAGCCTTGCAGCGACGCGTGGCGCACGGCATATTCGGCTACACACGTGTGCCGGAGGCGTACTACGAGGCGGTGTGCCGATGGTTTGGTAAGCGTCACGGATGGCATATCAACCGCGAGGATATCATCTACACGTCGGGCGTGGTGCCGGCTGTGTCGGCGGTTATCAAGGCGCTCACGCTGCCCGGCGACCAGGTGATAGTGCAGGGACCGGTGTACAACTGCTTCTTCTCCTCAATACGCAACAACGGATGCGAGATGGTATCCAACTCGCTTATATATAATAAGGAGGAACTGCGCTACGAAATCGACTTCGACGACCTCGAACGCAAGCTCAAGCACGAACGCGCACGACTGATGCTGCTCTGCAACCCGCACAATCCGGGCGGACGCGTGTGGACGCGCGACGAACTGACACGCGTGGCGGAGCTTTGCCGCAAGTATGGCGTGCGCGTGGTGTCGGACGAGATACACTGCGAACTGACGCTCTACGACAACGAGTACGTGCCGTTCGGTTCGCTGCCCGACGAACTGAGCCGCGATTCGATAACCTGCTGCTCGCCGTCGAAGGCGTTCAACACCGCCGGACTGCAGATTGCGAACATCGTTTGCCGCGACGCTGAGGTGCGCAACCGCATCGACCGCGCCATAAACATCAACGAGGTGTGCGACGTGAACCCGTTCGGCGTGATTGCTCTGCAGGCTGCTTACAGCGACGAGGGCTACGAATGGCTCAAGCAACTACGCAAATACATCTCAGCCAACTACGACTTGCTGCTGGAACGCTTCGCTCGCGAACTGCCCAAGTGCAAGGTGATGCGCATGGAGGGCACGTATCTGGCGTGGATTGACTGCTCGGAACTGCATATCTCGTCGGACGAAATAGAGGAGATGCTCATGCACGAGAACAAAGTGTGGGTGAATGCGGGCAGCATGTACGGCGCTGAAGGCGCGGCGTTCATACGCATCAACATGGCTTGCACCAGCGAACTGCTCAACGAAGGCATAACGCGAATAGTGAACGGACTCGGCGCTTACTGATTTCTGCCAACTAAATAATAAAGAAAAACATACTCTATTATAAACAAAACATAATAGGGTATACAACAAAACAGTAGCGGAGGTCTCCGGCCTCCGCAGCAGTTGAAGAGAACACTTCTTTTCAGTTTGTGTCGTTGACTGCTGCGGAGGCCAGAGACCTCCGCTACTATTGTATAAGAAATAATTATCCTACCTGCGAACCCGGCTTAACGTTGCCATTCACGGTGGTTACGTTGAGCGTTCCGTCGAAGTTGACGGCAGAGAGAATCATACCCTGGCTCTCGATGCCCATCATCTTGCGCGGAGCGAAGTTGGCTACGAAGAGCACATCCTTGCCGATGAGCTGCTCAGGCTCGTAGTAAGCCGCGATGCCTGAAAGGATGGTGCGGTCTACGCCAGAGCCGTCGTCGATAGTGAACTGCAGGAGCTTCTTCGACTTCTTTACCTTCTGGCAGTCCTTGATATGACCAACACGGATGTCGAGTTTCTCGAAGGTGTCGAAGTCTACGTTCTCCTTAACAGGTGCAGCCACATAGTTGGCAGCCTCGTTAGCCTTCTTTGTGTCCTCCAGCTTCTTGAGCTGAGCCTCGATAGCCTCGTCCTCAATCTTCTCGAAGAGCAGCGCCGGTGTGCCGAGCTGATGACCCGGCTTGAGCAGCTCTGTAGAGCCGAGCTGAGCCCAGTCGGTGTCGGTAATGTTGAGCATCTCGCGCAGACGTGCCGAGCTGAACGGCAGGAACGGCTCGAAAGCAATCTCGAGGTTAGCCACGAGCTGCAGAGAGAGGTAAAGTATGGTCTTTACGCGCTCCATATCGGTCTTTGCTACGTGCCACGGCTCGCAGTCGGTGATATACTTGTTGCCGATGCGTGCGAGGTTCATAGCCTCCTTCTGTGCGTCGCGGAACTTGAATGTGTCGAGCAATGCCTCCACCTTCTGCTTCACGTCCTTGAACTCCTCGATAGCCTTGAGGTCTACCTCCTGAAGCTCGCCGCACTCGGGCACTACGCCGTTGAAATACTTCTTTGTGAGCTGCAGGGCGCGGTTGACGAAGTTGCCGTAAACAGCCACAAGCTCGTTGTTGTTGCGGTCCTGAAAGTCCTTCCATGTGAAGTTGTTGTCCTTTGTCTCAGGCGCATTTGCCGTGAGCACATAGCGCAGAACGTCCTGCTTGCCGGGGAAGTCGACGAGATACTCGTGGAGCCATACAGCCCAGTTGCGCGATGTAGAAATCTTGTCGTTCTCGAGGTTGAGGAACTCGTTAGAGGGCACGTTGTCGGGCAGGATATAATCGCCGTGAGCCTTCAGCATGGTCGGGAAGACGATGCAGTGGAAGACGATGTTGTCCTTGCCGATGAAGTGGATGAGGCGCGATGTGGGGTCCTGCCACCACTTCTGCCACGGTCCCCACTTCTCGGGATGTGCGTCGCAAAGCTCCTTGGTGTTAGAGATGTAGCCGATTGGCGCGTCGAACCATACGTAGAGCACCTTGCCTTCTACGCCCTCTACCGGTACTGGGATACCCCAGTCGAGGTCGCGTGTCATAGCGCGCGGCTGCAGATCCATGTCGAGCCACGACTTGCACTGTCCGTATACGTTCGGACGCCACTCCTTGTGGTCTTCCAGAATCCACTGCTTCAGCCAATCCTGCCACTTGTTGAGCGGCAAGTACCAGTTCTTTGTGGCTTTCTTCACGAGTCCGTGACCCGGGTTGTTCTTGTTTGTAGGGTTGATAAGCTCATCGGGTGAGAGTGTGGCGCCACACTTCTCGCACTGGTCGCCGTAAGCACCTTCAGCGCCACAGCGCGGACATGTGCCGACGATGTTGCGGTCGGTGAGGAACTCGCCAGTCACCTCGTCGCAGAACTGCTCTTCTGTCTTCTCTACGAGCTCGTGCTTGTCGTAGAGCGTGCGGAAGAAGTCGCTTGCGAACTTATGGTGAATCTTCGATGTAGTACGGCTGTAGATGTCGAACGAAATGCCGAAGTCTTCGAACGACTTCTTGATAAGGTTGTGATAGCGGTCTACCACCTCCTGAACCGTGATGCCTTCCTTGCGTGCGCGGATTGTTACGGGCACGCCGTGCTCGTCGCTACCGCCGATGAACATCACTTCCTGCTTCTTCAGGCGCAGATAGCGCACGTAGATGTCTGCAGGCACATACACGCCAGCCAAGTGGCCGATGTGTACTCCACCGTTGGCGTAGGGCAAAGCCGCTGTCACGGTAGTGCGTTTGAACTTGTTCTCTTCCATTATATTATGTTTTTATATTTTCGGATGCAAAGTTAGTGAAAATCGAAGCAATACACGATTTTGTTGATAATAAAATCTTCCAAGCTTGCTTGTTTTTATTGTTGAGATGCAGCCTAACTTATTTTATATTAACAAAAAGCTATCCAATTCTTTCCAATTTTGCAAGTATTGGAAAGAATTGGATAGCTTGTATTTAGATTAATTAACCATAAATATAACCAATAACCACTTATAACAATTTCAAAAAAAGCGTGGCACTCTGTATGAGCGCCACGCTTGTATATTAGTATATTAACTAATTGTCTGCTTATTTCACCTCTACGGCTTCGAGAGCTGCCTCCTCGTGCTTGATCTTGCGACCGAGTGTGAGGTAAGCCACCGGAGCAGCCATGAAGATAGAAGAGAGTGTACCGAAGATTACACCGAGCAACATTGCGAACGAGAAGCTGCGAGTGCTCTCACCGCCGAAGCAGAAGATACAGAGCAGCACGATGAGTGTTGAGAACGATGTATTGATAGTACGTGCGAGGGTCTCGTTCAGCGACTTGTTGAAGAGCTCCTGCAGATCCATCTTCTTGTGGAGTGTGAGGTTCTCGCGGATACGGTCGAACACAACCACCTTATCGTTGATAGAGTAACCGATAACGGTAAGGATAGCACCGATGAAGGTCTGGTCGATCTCGAGTGAGAACGGCACTACGTCCCAAAGGAGTGAGAAGAATCCGATAACGATTGTTGCGTCTACGGCGAGGGCTACTGTAGAGCCTACTGAGAACGCTACATTGCGGAAACGTACGAGGATGTAGAGGAAGATGGCTGCGAGGGCGAAGAGCACGCTGATGATAGCGCCGTGTGTGATGTCCTTAGCCACTGCCGGTCCTACCTTTGTAGACGATACGATTGAGCCACCTGCGCGTACGTCAGGGTTCTTGAATGCCTCAACGCTGCCCTGAGTTACGAGACCTGCGCCGTGGAGACCCTTGTAGAGGATGTCCTCTACCTCGTTGTCGATGGCGGGGTTGTTCGACTCAATCTTGTAGTTGGTAGAGATACGGATTGTCTTGCCGTCTGTACCGAGTGCGAGAGCGTTTACTGTTGCGCCCTTGAAGAGCGGTGTGAGGGCTGCCTTCACCTGCTCAGGCTCTGTCTGCTTCTCGAGCACCACTACGTAGTTGCGACCACCGGTGAAGTCGATACCCTTGCTCAAACCGCGTACGAAGAAGCTGCCGAGCATGATGAGGATTACGATGCCGAACACTGTGAACGATGTCTTGTATGACGACATGAACGCGAAGTTCTTGTTTGCCATGAAGTTGCGTGACACGCGTGTAGAGAAGTTCTGCTTTGTCCACTTGTCGTGCTTCAGACGGTTCTCGTAAACGAGGCGTGTGAGGAACACTGCGGTGAAGAACGAGCAGCAGATACCGATGATAAGTGTGGTAGCGAAGCCGCGGATTGGGCCTGTACCGAACACGTAGAGGATGATACCTGTGATGATTGATGTCAAGTTAGAGTCGAAGATGGCTGAGAAGGCGTTGCTGTAACCCAGCGAGAGTGCCTGCTTTGTGCCGAGACCCTTATTGAGTTCCTCCTTGGTGCGCTCGTAGATAAGCACGTTGGCGTCTACAGCCATACCGAGGGCGAGCACGATACCGGCGATACCTGGCATGGTGAGTGCTGCCTGGAACGATGCCATGATGCCCATGGTGAAGAAGAGGTTGAGGAGGAGGGCGCCGTTAGCTACCATACCCGGGATGAAGTCGTACATCACTACCATGTAGATCATCAGGATGATGAAGGCGAAGATGAACGAGATGAAGCCCTGCTGGATTGACTGTGCACCGAGTGTCGGACCTACTACTTCCTCCTGAACGATGTGTGCCGGAGCCGGCATACGACCAGACTTAAGAGTGTTAGCCAAGTCCTTTGTATCTTCGATTGTGAAGTTGCCAGAGATTGATGACTGACCACCAGAGATCTCGCCGTTTACGCGCGGAGCAGAGTATACTGTGCCGTCGAGCACGATGGCGATTGCCTTGCCTACGTTAGCCTTTGTGAGGGCTGCCCAGCGGCGTGCGCCGTCAGAGTTCATTGTCATTGATACCTCAGGCGAGCCTGTGAGGTTGTTGAACTGGTCCTTAGCGTCTGTCACTACGTCGCCCTCGATAGGAGCGCGTCCGTTGGTGGTTGTCACCTTGATGGCGTGGAGCTCGTAGATGTTCTTAGCCTGGATACCGTCAGCCGGCTTAGCGCTCCAGAGGAGGCGGCAGTCGGCAGGGAGAATCTGCTTGGCGAGAGCCGAGTAGATAATCTTGTTTACCTCTGCTGTGTCGCGTGCCGAAGCGTAGCCTACGAGGCTGAGCGCGCCGTTGCCCGAGGGCTGGAAGATAGAGAAGAGCGGGTTCTGCTTCTTAGCCTCAGCCATAGATGCTGCGTCGTCTGCCTTGGCGTTCTTCTTTGTCTTGAAAGCTGCCTTTGCCTGAGCCTTTGCTTCTGCCTTCTCGGCTGCTGCTACGGCTGCTGTGTCGTTAGCTGCCGAATCGGCTACTTCCTCCTTGGCGCCAGAGCGGTGGTTAGCCTCGCGCTGGTTGAGCTGTGAGAGGTAAGGGATGATTTCGTCTGAGTTGTATGTCTCCCAGAACTCAAGGTTTGCACTACCCTGGAGGAGCTTGCGCACGCGCTCCGGCTCGTTGATACCCGGCATTTCTACCATGATGCGGCCCTGCTGACCCTCGAGCTTCTGGATGTTAGGCTGTACGACGCCGAACTTGTCGATACGTGTACGCACTACGAGGAACGAGTTGTCGATGGCTGCCTGCACTTCTGTGCGGAGCACCTTCTCTACGTCCTTGTCAGAAGAGTTGGGCGAAACCTTGCCCTGGAGCTGCTGTGTAGCGAAGATCTCTGAGAGATGGCGTCCCGGAGCGTTCTTCTTGAAAGCGTTGATGAAGAGAGTGATGAAGTCGCTCTGCGACACCTCGTGCTCTGCGCGAGCCTCTTTCATCGACTTTACGAAAGCTGCGTCTACCTTGTGGTCGGCGAGGTTCTCGAGTACGTCGGGAACGCTCACTTCGAGGATGACGTTCATACCGCCTTTGAGGTCAAGACCGAGACCGATCTGTGTTTCGAGACACTTCTGATAAGAGTAGATGCCAAGATACTTCACGGAGTCCTTGTAGTCCTGCTGTGCTATAGGATCCTTTATCTTCGCAGCCTGGCTGTCATAGTATTTTGTGGCAGCCGAGAACGAGAGATAGAAGATACTTGCAAGCGTCAAAAGGACAGCTGTTACAATTACAATACCTTTGTTCTGCATTTTTTTGATTTATTTTTTTGTTATTATTATTTTTTCGCTGTGTATGTGTACAGATAGCGTGCAAAGTTACAGATTTTTTCAGTTAAACCGAAATTTATAGCTTTATTTCTTTGTTTTGCAAAGGTTTAAGGGTTTAATTAGGGGAAAATCGGGCGGTTTTTTAAAGATTTTTATAATATATAAGGTGAAAAAGGGCGCAAAAAGGGCGCACAAATATAAGACAAGTGGCTTCGACCAAAACTCTCAATTCTCAACTCTCAATTCTCAACTGAACCAACTCTCAATTCTCAGTTCGAGCAAGTTTGCAGACAATCGGATAATGATCTGACGCCTTTATCGTGTTGTCCACACGACACTCGTAGGGCGTCCAGTGCTCAGAGCACATGATGTTGTCGATGCGCACGTAGAAGCAGTTGTAATGATAGGAGATGCCCGGACCGTTAGCCGACGCTATGTAGCAGTCGGTGAGCTCGGAAGCCAGTCGGCGGTGAGCATAAGATATCGGCGAATCGTTGAAGTCGCCGGCGAGTATTATGCTCTGTCCCTTATGCTTCGCCACGTAGTCAGCCACAGCGTCAACCTGTGGCGCACGCTTCGCCGACGCCTCGCCCAGGATGCTCCACAGGCGGCGCGTTTCCTGTTTGCGTTCTTCGCCCTCCATGTCGCCCTTCAGCATCGACTTGAAGCGCGTACGGTCTTCGGGTGAGAGGCCCGTGGTCTGCAGATGCGCCACGACAACGAGCGTAGTGTCGCGCTCGCCCGTCTTCACCTTGTAAGCCATAGCGTTAAACGTCTCCTTGCCCGATATGCGCTCGTGCCCCACGATGGGCAGTTTGCTGTAGATGCGAATCAAGTCGCCGCCCTCCGGACCGTCCGACGCGTGCTGCTCGCTGTACTCGTAGTGAGCGTTCATAACAGAGTCTACCAGTTCGCGCACCCGACCGTAACAGTCGCCCTCCTGCATGCAGACGATGTCGGCGTCCTCGCGCACGAGATAGTCGAGAATCTCAGACGACTGAGTGAAGTCGGTCCATGTCTTGAAGCAATAGACGTTGTACGATATCACCTTCAGTGCCCCCTCCGGCGCCGACGACGGCACGTTAAGCGGCGTATACGTGCGCACCGGACCGAAACATACCACCAGTCCGCCCAGTGCTATCAGCGCCCCACGCTTGCAGAACACCAGCCAGAACACGAGGAACGCCATATTGAGCACGAGGAACACGGGGAAAAGCAGTCCGACGTTAGCCACGAGCGGATGAGCCACAGGGTCTACCCTATCGCTGTAGCCTACAGCCAACATAAAAAGCACCGTGACTACGTTGAACGCTGCCACGATGCGAAGTATTACAGATTTTATATTTTTCAATTTCAGTTCAGAAGTAATGTGTTGTTTACTTTCGGTTGCTTGCGTCGAAGAGCTGCTGCTTCTCCTCACGCGTGAGCGATTCGTATCCGTTGCGGCGTATCTTGTCGAGAATCTCGTCAACGCGCTCCTGCTCAGCCTTGCGGCGAGCGTTGTAGTCCCAGTCGCTCTCGGGTCTGCCGGCATTGCCTCCGCCGCGCACGGGTCCGTTGTCCTTGCGTCCGGTGCGGCGCTCCCACGAGGCACGCATCGAGTCGAAGAACTGCTGTCCGCTGCGACGGCTGTAGCGAATGTCGGGATGGCGTCGCCAGTAGCGTATAAGGAAGAAGCCGAACACCATGCCGCCCAAGTGAGCCAGATGAGCCACTCCGTCGCCCGTCGTAGAGAATGCCATGAACAGCTCTATCGCAGCATAGCCCACAACGAACCACTTTGCCTTGATAGGCACAGGCAGCGGGAAGATGAAGATGCGCTCCTCGGGATAGAGCATGCCGAAGGCGAGAAGTATGCCATAGACGGCGCCCGAAGCGCCAACCGTTGTCCACATATTGAGGAACGAGGCGTTAGCGTTAGCCACGAGCATCGTCTTGCCTATCGAGAAGTTGTTAAGCTGCTCGCTCGCCAGCAGGTAGAACTGCGCGTACTGTGCCAGCTCCTGGAACAGACCCGCACCCACACCACACACGATATAGTAGAATAGAAACTTCTTCGGTCCCCATGTGCGCTCAACGATACAGCCGAACATCCACAGCGCAAACATGTTGAAGAAGATATGGCTGAAGCCTCCGTGTGCAAACATGTACGTGAAGAGCTGGTAAATGTGGAAGTCGGGTGCGAGGAAGAAGTGCAGACCAAGAACATTGTTCAGGTCTACGCCAAAACTTCTGAACAAATACGTGGCGACGAACACCGCAACGTTTATTATCAGAAGGTTTTTCGTTATAGTCGGAATATTATTCATATCACATTAATATATTTGTAAAACACAGAAATTACGGCGGCAAAATTACGAAAAATCCACGTAAATAGGCATAAAACAGGCTCTCGGCGCCTTTTTTTTCAATTAATTATGCACTTTTTTCTGTTTTTTGTTTGATTTATGAAATGAATAACCTAAATTTGTCATTGGAATTGTGTGAGTTACGCAATTTTTATTGGTTAACAACAAAAGAAACTAACATTTATAAACAAATAAAATATAGAAAATTATGAACAAGACAGAATTGGTAGAGAAGATAGCAGTAGGTGCTGAGCTCAGCAAGGCAGACGCAAAGAAGGCTCTCGAGGCTGCAGTAGAGGCTATCAAGACAGCTCTCGTAGAGGGCGATAAGGTACAGCTCATCGGCTTCGGCACATTCAGCGTTAACGAGCGTCCGGCACGCGAGGGCATGAACCTCCGCACAGGCGAGAAGATTCAGATCGCAGCTAAGAAGGTAGCTAAGTTCAAGGCAGGCGCAGAGCTCACAGCAGCTCTCAACTAAGCCGAGACAAAACTATCAGCAACAATACACAAAGACAACAGACACTACATCTGTTGTCTTTTTTTGTTTGCGGATTGTTGGTTTTGCCCCAAATATTGTTATTATCTGTAAGATTAACACATGTATGGTTAATTAAACATAATAATAACCCCTCGTCTTTTGCGACTCTAATATAAGTGACTAACTTTGTAATGCTTATTTAATATAAGTACACGCATTGAGCGTGTATGTATGAACACTAATAGAATAAAACAATTAATATTTTTTCATAAAGTTATGCAGAAAAAGAATCTTCTTTTGTTATCAGCAGCTTCAGTGCTGTTCATGACATCTTGTTCGAAACTTGGACCGCTCTCAGCGGACAACTTCACAGTAATCCCTAACCCACTCGAGACAACAGCAGGCGAAGTGCCGGCTACTGTTAATGGTACTTTCCCAGAGAAGTACATGAAGAAGAAGGCTGTCGTTACTGTTACTCCGGAGCTCCACTACGGCAATGGTCAGGTAGCTAAGGGCCAGAGCGCTACATTCCAGGGCGAGAAGGTGATGGGCAACGACCAGACTATCTCTTACAAGGTAGGCGGACGCTACACAATGAAGACCAACTTCAAGTACGTTCCTGAGATGCAGAAGAGCGAGATGTACCTCGCATTCGACGCACGCATCGGCAAGAAGCAGTTCAACGTACCTTCAGTGAAGGTGGCTGACGGCGTTATCGCTACATCTGAACTCTACAAGAATACCGTTTCATCTGAGACCGGATGCATCGCTCCCGACGCTTTCCAGCGCGTAAACGCTCAGAAGCAGGAGGCTAACATCAAGTTCCTCATCAACCAGGCTAACATCCGCAAGAGCGAGCTCAAGAACAACTCTGTAAAGGAGTTCGTAGAGATGCTCAAGAAGATCAACGCCGACAAGGAAGGCTACAACGTAGAGAACGTCGAGATTCAGGCTTACGCTTCTCCTGACGGCGGCGTTAAGTTCAACGACAAGCTCGCAGGCAACCGCCAGAACCAGTCGGAGAAGTACGTTAAGAACACATTGAAGCGTACAAAGGTGAACGCTAACATCGACGCTCACTATACAGCTCAGGACTGGGACGGCTTCCAGAAGCTCGTTGCAGCTTCTAACCTGCAGGACAAGGAGGTTATCCTCCGCGTACTCTCTATGTACACCGACCCGCAGGAGCGCGAACAGCAGATCCGCAACATGTCGGCTGGCTTCCAGGAACTCGCTAACGGCATCCTCCCTGAGCTCCGCCGCTCACGCCTCATCATCAACTATGAGACAATCGGACGCAGCGACGACCAGATCAAGGAGCAGTACAGCGCAGACGCTACAAAGCTGAGCGTTGACGAACTTCTCTACTCTGCTACTCTCGAGGATTCGCAGGCTAAGCAGGAGGCTATCTACAAGAAGACTACAGAGGTTTACCCGAACGACTACCGTGCTTACAACAACCTCGCTGCACTCGCTCTCGCTAAGGGCGACAAGGAGGCTGCTAAGCAGTACGCTCTCAAGGCTACATCACTCGGCGCTGCCGCTCCTGAGGCTCAGGCTAACCTCGGTATGCTCGCACTCGCAGAGGGCGACGTTCAGGGCGCAGAGCGTCTCATCGCCAAGGCTTCTGGCTCAGAGAACGTACAGTCGGCTCTCGGCGCACTCAACATCGCTAAGGGCAACTACGCTCAGGCTGAGAAGGACTTCGGCAAGCAGAACACCAACACAGCTGCTCTTGCTCAGATCTTGAACAAGAACTACGACGCTGCTTCGAAGACTCTCGACAAGGTAGAGAACCCGAACGCTATGACCGACTACCTCCACGCTATCGTGGCTGCTCGTCGTGGCAACAAGTTCGCTGCTAACTCTTACCTCAAGGAGGCTCTCCAGAAGGATCCGTCTCTGAAGCAGTACGCTGAGCAGGACTTGGAGCTCTCGCTTCTCAAGTAAGACTTAACATGCCCCGACAAAGGGTGTTGACAGATATTTGATAGAGGGTGTGGCTTTTGAGCACACCCTCTATTAAAAAACTCTTTTTTCTAAAATGAGAAAAACTATTATAGCTACATTACTCGCCCTGATTATGGTGTCATGTGGAACCGACAAACGTCACTTCAAGATAGACGGAAGGCTCCTGAACCTTAATCAGGGCGAGTTTTATGTATACAGCCCGGACGGAAGTCTCGGCGGAGTGGACACCATTAAGGTGCAGGCAGGACGCTTTACGTATAAGGTGGAGTGTAAGAAGGAGATGACGCTCATGATAGTGTTCCCCAACTTCACGGAGCAACCCGTCTTCGCAGAGCCAGGAAAAAGCGTAGACATAAATGGCGACGCCTCGCATCTGAAGGAGATGACCGTAAAGGGAACAAAGGCCAACGAACTGATGAACCAGCTGCGCGAACAGATTGCAAACGCTTCGCCGGCAGAGATACAGAAGTACGCGAAGCAGTTCGTGGAAGACCATCCCGAATCGATAGTAAGCATGTACGTAGTGCGCAACTTCTTCCTGCAGAAAGACAACCCCGACTTCGCTACAGCGCGACTCCTTATCGATAAGATGATAGAGAGTCAGCCCAAGAACAACGCGCTGAAGACGCTGCAGCAGACCGTGCGCAACCACACGCCCATAGCCCACAACAGCAGCGTGCCGAAGTTCGCAGCTTACGACATCAACGGCAAGCAAGTGAACAACGCCATGCTCGCAAAGGCAGACACGGCAGTCGTCATAGCGTGGGCAACGTGGAACTACAATAGCGTGTCGATGCTGCAAACCGTAGCGCAGATTCAGAAGGAGAAGGGCAGCAAAATGAAGATGCTCGGCGTTTGTCTCGACTACTCGCGCTCCTTATGCCGCACAGCGCTGCGACAGAGAGATATGGACGACGTACCTACCGTATGCGACGGCAAGGCTGTGGACGGAGATGTATACAACCGACTCGGCATGTCTAACCTCCCCGACAACATCGTTATAGAGAAAGGAAGGGTTACGGCTACCGGACTCACGCTCGAACAGCTTAGAAAGAAACTCGGAAAGGAGTAAATAGGAGCCTACGGCATTCTTGCCGTAGGCATTGTTATAAATAAATGTAGACAGAATAAACAAAAACCGAAACAAAAACTGATGAAACGTTTATCAAGACTCGCGGCTTTGGCTCTCGCTTTGCTGGCTTATACAAACGCCGGAGCGCAGACCGGCGCACGTATCGACTCGCTGCTGTTCGAGACAGACCACCGCATCGACACGGCTGCCTGCGGCGAACTGCGTCTCAACTTCGACGCGCTCTGCTTCTTCCGCGACAACGAGTACAAGGGCTACCTCACAAAGGGCTACACGCTGCCGGGCTACCGACTGCAGCCTACCGTGAGCTACCAGCCGCTAAAGAACTTGCGCGTGGAGGTGGGCGTAAGCATGCTCCACTATTGGGGAGCCAACAAGTATCCGAACCTCAACTACAGCGACATCGCTACGTGGAAGGGCGACCAGACGCAGACCGGATTCCACATGCTGCCGTTCTTCAACGTGCAGCTGGCGGTCAACTCAAGGTTCAACCTCATACTCGGCAACATATACGGCGGATCTAACCACCGGCTTATCGAACCGCTCTACAATCAGGAGAACGCCCTGTCTGCCGACCCCGAGATGGGCGTGCAGATGCTGTGGCGCGGAAAGCCGCTCGACTTCGACATGTGGGTGAACTGGGAGAGCTTCATCTTCGACAAGGACACGCATCAGGAGGCGTTCACCTTCGGTCTGTCCACACGCTTCAAGGTGAACCGACCGGAGCGACGCACGCATGTCTACTTCCCGCTGCAGGTCGTTATGCAGCATCGCGGCGGAGAGATAAACCCCGACGCCGAACAGCGTCAGGTGAAGACATGGATGAACGCGGCGGCTGGCATCGGAGCTACCGTGCACACCGACAACAAAATTCTTACGCGTCTGAACGCCGAAGCCGACGTGGCTTACTACCGCCAGGTGACGGGCAATCTGCTGCCCTACGACCAGGGAAACGGCTTCTACGTGAAGGCTGAGGCTGACATCTGGCGCTTCTGTCTGCGCGGAGCCTACTGGCACAGCTCTAAGTTCATCAGCATCTTCGGCAATCCGCTCTACGGATCGGTGGGCGTTCACGAACGCGACTTCCAGATGAAGCGCAACCGCACCGTTTGTGCGCAGCTGAGCTACGCGCAAGAACTGGGCAAGGGATTCTCGTGGGGCGTGCAGGCTGACATTTTCAACACGCTGACCACGGACGACTTCACCGTAGGCGACAAGGTGTACCGCAACAACAACCAATTGAGTCTCGCTGCCGGCATCTATCTCCGTGTAAAACCGTCGTTCCTGCTGAAGAAGTTTTAGGGGTACACTCCAGGGGGTGCACTTGTCTCCGCTCGGCTTTGCCGCTTGCCAGAGCAAGAAGTGCACCAACATATCACTCAGTGCACCAATATTAAATCCTCCCACAGAATTCACGGAATTCACAGAACAGACTGGCAAAGAATATTCTCCCACAGATTTACACAGATATTTACTCCCACAGAATTCACGGAACACACAGAACATTTTGCTTACATCTGTGTAAATCCGTGAAATCTGTGGGAGTTTCTTCTCAACAATAAATTTCTGTGAATTCCGTGAATTCTGTGGGAGTTTTCTTTTCAGCAATAAACTTCTCCCACGCAGCCTTAATGAGGCTCCCACAGATTTCACGGAACACACAGAACAGACTGGCAGAGGATATTCTCCCACAGATTGCACGGATCCACACAGATATTTATATAACGTAAAAACTCCCACAGAATTCACGGAATTCACAGAACAATTTGCTTGCATCTGTGTAAATCCGTGAAATCTGTGGGAGTTTCTTCTCAACAATAAACTTCTGTGTATTCCGTGAATTCTGTGGGAGTCTCTTCTCAACAATAAACTTCTGTGAATTCTGTGAATTCTGTGGGAGTCTCTTCTCAGCAATAAACTTCTGTGTAAATCTGCTTTCTATGTTAAAATCCAAATGTTTTG